>ERZ1036412.695-NODE-695-length-18998-cov-9.520720_pt1 | contig 18998 bp, 20 predicted proteins | sample MGYA00514218_ERZ1036412 | MGnify/ENA primary metagenome ERZ1036412 (study PRJEB33795, sample SAMN09464944) | human gut metagenome | host: Homo sapiens | place: USA: Stanford, California | collected 2016-11 | study: EMG produced TPA metagenomics assembly of the... | reverse complement strand
TTTTTGCCTGAAATAATCAATTTACTATTGACTTTTTATTTGCAGGCTTAAAATATTATAAACCCACGAAGAGGACATCTGCTGGTGCAGGGTGTCCTTTTTGTGCAATATTACAAATTGAAAAACAAGAACAAATGTTCTATAATGTAAATACAAAACCTCCAAGTCAAGAATTTTAGATGATATTGCCCGTAACTATAAAATGGTATATTATGGAATTAGGTTTATATATTACAAAGGACAATACGGAGGAAAATGGTATATGGCTTACAAGAGAACGATTAAGTTTAGTTACTACACGGTATGCAGTGTAAATGAAAAAGAAGGAACAGATCCAAAAAGATTTGATTTTGAGGCTTGGATAGAAAAAGCAGAAAAACTAAATGTTGAACAAAAGGAGATTGAATTTGATGGAACTATTGCAAGATTAGAATGTCTTGAAGGAGATTCAGCGAATCATATTTGGAAAATTAGATTTTTGAAATTGCGCGATACTAATATTCCATCAATTGTTAAAAAAGAAGAAGAGGCAAAGCCCTTGGAGTTAGAAGATGATGAGTATATAGGTGAAGACTTGGTAATGATTTATGATCCGAAAAATCAAGTGGCGATGATTCAGAGTAATAGATTTGCATTTTCAAAAGGAAAACTTGAAAAGTATCTTAATAAAATATGGGGAGTTGATGAACAGAAGATTGTTTTACTACACATAAGCAAAAAAATAGATGTTGCAAAAATAAAGGGCAAGCAGTCAAGGAGTTTAATTTTGAGACTGGCAAACGTTCATCCAATAGAGGAAACAGACAGACCATTATCCAAAATTATAAATGCTTATGCTACGATGGGCGGAAAAGCTGGAAATGTTGCTTTTACCTTGGGAAGAGGAAGTGGTAAAAAGGCTGGATTAGATGGTGTGCAGGTTCCTATTATGCTTGATGATATTTATGATAATCAGGATATTGTAGATGATGCTATTTTGAAAATACGAGACGATGATACGAATTCAATTGACATTGTTGATTTATTTGATTTCAGTTTACATGAATATATTGAGTATAAACTTGAAAAAAGAACAACGTTAGAGTTTGATTATGCAACACGCCAAATGATTGAAAAATATAAAGACAGGAAGCCAGAGATTGATAAACTATTAAAGTGAGTTGATGCGATAAATGAAAAATAAAATAGAACTTTGGTGGGAAAAATTATATCCACACATTTTTGGAGCAGTCATCGTTGTTCTATTATCGTTGGTTGGATTCTCTCCGATGAAAAGTAGCGGGATAAATAATTTGATTGATGGCATTGTAATGCTAGATTCAATAATTATTGGTTTTATTGGTGCAGTTATCCCTGTCGTATTAAGCATGAAGAATGAATCCAAATTTGTAAAATATGTTTTTGAGAATGACAGAAAGGGTTTATTCAAGCGGTATATATCAGAGACTATTTGCTATGGTCTGGCGGATGTGAGTATATCGTTGTTGGTATACATTAAGGATGCGATAAATAATAAATTTATAAAATTCATCTTGGCAAAATTACTTATTTATTTTTTCGTGGTTTTTATAACATCAACTTATCGAAGTATGTCATGTATGTTGAAACTGATTTTTTCGAGAGATAAAGACTTGCAGGAAACTAAAGTTGAAAGTACTTTGCCTGAAGAACGCAAAAGGGATTTATGGAATAAAAAAGGTAGATAAAAAAGTATTTAGAATTGGGATATTATGAAAGTAAAGTTGTTAATGCGTATGGGAGGAAATTAATTATGATTATTGAAGGTTCATCAGGAACGCATTTTGTATTTGAGGATTTTTTTAAAGGTGTCTTCGCTATTCATCCTAAGGTTGCGTTTACGGAAAAAGAGGCTAGTTTATTTGCTATAGCAATGGGGAATGTGGCAAATCAGTGCAAAAAGGAGGGAATATCAAAAGATGATATTGGAAATGCGAACATAATTATTAGTGATGATGGAAGTTATTCATTTAAATTATCCGACGAAGATACGGGCACCTACGGGTATTTTATGATAAATATTGTTTATCCAATGAAATATATAAGAGAAAGAAATCAAGACATATTTACCATAATTGTCTTTACTGAAGAATTAGCCCATTTTGTTTGGCCCAAATTAAGTGAAATGGAAATCAAGATAAAGATAATCGACATATTGAAGCCCATTATCCCTGAGATGAGCATTAAATTGCTAAAAGACTTTGGGATACATACAGATTAATATAAAAGTAGCAATAATTAGAGAGATAGCACCCTCCGGGGTGCTTTTCTAATGCAGAATTAAGCCGGATTGGAAGGTGGTGACGTGAGCGATGTCAAAGAGCAGATAAAGCAGGATTATCTGTCCGGGGCGATGCCGAAGGCCCTGGCGGAAAAATACAATATAAGTTTGAATACGGTAAAGTCCTGGATCAAGCGGTATGGCTGGTCGAAACTGAAGAATGGGGGTGCACCTTCTGAGCAAGGGGGTGCACCCTCTAATGCTTCCCGGAGTGCACTCCTGAAAAAGAGGCGCGGCGGACAGCCCGGGAACAAGAACGCGGTCGGGCACGGCGCGCCTAAAAGGAACAAGAATGCCGAGAAATTCGGATTCTTCTCGAAGTACCTTCCGGAAGAGACCGTCTCCATCATTCAGGAGATGCCCGCCGATCCCCTGGACGTCCTATGGGACCAGATACAGATTGCCTATGCCGCCATCATACGGGCGCAGCAGATCATGTACGTCCGTGACCGGGATGATCTGACCACGACGCAGATCCAGGAGAAGAACGGGGATTCTGTGACTGAGGAGCGCTGGGAGGTGCAGCAGGCCTGGGATAAGCAGGGAAGCTTCTTGAAGGCGCAGGCCAGGGCGCAGTCGGAACTGCGCAGCATGATACGGCAGTATAAGGATCTGGCAGAGAGGGTCGGAGGAAAGCAGGAGGCGATAGACCGCCTGGATGAGATACTGAAGGGAGTGCGCGAGAATGCAGCTAAGCAGGAAGCAGAATGAGTACATCGTGCATGCGACGCATAGATGGAACATCAAGTCCGGTGCCGTCCGATCGGGGAAGTCTTATGTTGATACGGCCTTCGTGATTCCCTCCCGGATCCGGGAGAGATCAGGCAAGCCCGGGCTGAATGTGATTCTGGGTGTATCCAAGGAATCGATAGAGCGTAACGTGCTGCAGCCGATGCGGGAGATATACACGGAGGAACTGGTCGGCACGATCAACAGCCGGAACGTTGCCAGGATCTGCGGCGAGGATGCCTACTGCCTTGGAGCCGAGAAGATCAGCCAGGTGGCCAAGATCCAGGGATCCAGCATCAAGTATTGCTACGGGGATGAGGTGGCGAAATGGAATAGAGAGGTATTCCAGATGCTGAAATCCCGTCTGGATAAGCCGTATTCCTGTTTTGACGGGTCCTGCAACCCGGAGCATCCCACGCACTGGCTCAAGGAGTTCATAGATGATGACAGGCTGGACATCTACCTGCAGAGATACACGATCTTCGATAATCCATTTCTGGATCCTAGATTTGCGGAAGAACTCTGTAAGGAATACGAGGGCACGATCTACTATGACCGCCTTATTCTTGGATTATGGAAACGAGCAGAGGGTGCCATCTACAAGAAATTCGCGGATAAGCCAGAAGCATTCCGGTGCCGGATAGTGGATCAGTACTCACAGGCTCCGCCTTGCAGGGAATTCCGGAAAGAGGATATCACCTCCATCGAGATTGGCATTGACTTCGGGGGGAACCGGTCCGGCCATGCATTCGTTGCCCGAGGGTATACGGATGACTATAGAGAAGTGATTGCACTGAAATCCAAGCGGATTAAGGCATTTGACGAAACAGAGGACATTGACAGCAATCGTCTGAATGAGCTGTTTTGTGAGTTTACACAGGAAGTCTTGGAGAAGTACGCGGATATCACGATCCACTGGGGGCAGGTGGAATACTGCAACGTGGAATCGGTATTCTGGGACAATGCAGAAACGGTCCTGGGTAATTCCGTCCGCAATGCAGTAGATAAAAAATTTCCCTGGATCTCTGTCCGGCCGGCAAAGAAGTTGCCGATTAATGACCGGATCCGGTGTACCGTCAAGCTTATGGGGGCTGGGCGGTTTTTTATTACAGAAGACTGCGAGTCGTTAGAGGCTGCCTTTAAGGATGCAGTCTGGGACAAAGAAAAAAGCATCAAGGACGGGGATGTAAGGCTGGATGATGGCAGCACGGATATCGACAGCCTGGACGCGTTTGAGTATACGATTGAACGCGACATGAAAATGCTGATACAAGAGGTGGAAGATGTTTGATAGATTTAAAAGATTATGGAAAGGGATCAGGAAGATGTTTGATTACACGACATTAAAAGGCATTGCCGAGCAGGATATTGCACTATCCAAAAAGATGATTGAGGCCCTTGACGGATGGAAGCAGATGCTGGACGGGAATGCATCGTGGATCATGGATCCCGTGGAATCCCTCCGCATTGAGAGCGGTATCTGCCGGGAGTTTGCCGATGCCGTACTGGTAGAGATGGACACCGGAATTCAGAATAATGACAAGCTGGACAAAGTGTATCAGCACTGTATCGCTGGTCTGAATGAGAACCTCCAGGACGGCCTTGGCCTTGGCTCTTTCGTCCTGAAACCTCTGGGGCCGGATCATGCGGAGTTTGTGACAGCAGACAAGTTTATCCCGGTGAAATTTACAGACGAGGGGAAACCGCTCGATTTTATCTTTCTTACGGTAAAGCAGATCGGGGGACACAATTATACAAGGGCGGAACGGCATTACTTTGTAAACGGCAGCCTTACGATAGAAAATAAATGCTACCATTCCCAGAGCAGGGACTACATCGGTGCGGAATGCAGCCTGTCAGATGTCCCGGAATGGGAAAGGATTGCACCGGGACCGATTACCTATAGGGGAATGGACCAGATGGACTTCGGTTACTACCGGAATCCGATAAAAAATACAGTAGATGGATCCAACTGTGGCGTATCGATCTTTGATTCGGCTAAAGAACGTATCAAGCTGGCAGACATCCAGGCGGCAAGGCTGGACTGGGAATATGATTCTGGAGAACGTGCAATCCATGTAGATAGCCGTGCACTGAAAAAGCAGAGCAACAAGGTTGTAGGGATGGCAAAACTGAACCGGCGCCTGTACCGTGGCCTGGAGCTGGAAGATGGGAAAGATAAAGATCTGTTGAAAGAGTATTCCCCGGATATGAGGGATGATGCCTATATCCGGGGTCTGGAGAGATATTACCGGAGTATCGAATTTATCGTCGGCCTGGCTTATGGCGATCTTTCGGAGGTCCAGGAGGTGGCAAAGACAGCCACGGAAATCAAGACATCAAAAGCACGGAAGTATAACCGGGTGACGGCCATTCAGGAAAATCTTAAGGGCTGTCTGGAGGATTTTGCCGCGGGGCTGGCTTTTTACAATGGGCTTTATACATCCGGGTATGAATTTGGCTGTAAGTTCAACGATTCCATTCTTACGGATGAAGAAACAGAGCGCCAGAATGACCGTGCAGATGTTGCGGCGGGGTTCATGCAGCCATGGGAATATCGTGCAAAATGGTATAACGAGGATGAGACAACTGCAAAACGAATGGTAATGGACGAGGCCGATACAGTCGAGAAATAGAGGGTGGGATATGACACAGGGAGAGATTGAGGCGTTGACAGTCACAATGGAGCAGGCTGCATCAAGGCTGGAGATGAACATCATGAAGGACATTGTCCGTCGGATCAAAGCAAACTCAGACATGACTGCAACGGCGGAATACCAGATCAACAGGCTCAGGCAGATGGGACTTGCTGATGAATACATACAGGAGCAGATTCAGACCTATCTGAATGTATCCGAACGGGAAATGGAAAGAATATTTGGTAATGTTGTGGAGAGTGAGTATGATAAACTTGGAGAACTTTATTCGCAGGCAGGCGTGGATAGACAAGCTTTTGGAAACCATCCAGGGATCCAGACGGTTATCCAGGCAGCCATAAAGCAGACACGGGATTCTTTTCAGAATATTACACAGACAATGGGCTTTACGAAGATGCAGGGAGGGAAAACAACGTTTCTTCCACTTGCAGATTATTACCAGCATACGCTGGATGATGCTGTGTTAGGTATTGCCACAGGGGCTTTTGATTATAACACGGCACTGAATAAAGTGGTCAAGGAAATGACCCGGAGTGGCTGCCGGTCCGTGAACTATGCGTCTGGCCGAAGTTTCCGCGTTGACTCGGCGTCCAGGACTGCACTCATGACAGGATTCAGCCAGGTGACTGGATACATGAATGAACAGGTGGCGAATGAACTTGGGACGAATGACTTCGAAGTATCTTACCATATGGGAGCCAGAATCGAGCATCAGGTATGGCAGGGACGCGTGTACAGTTATGCTGAACTTAGGATAATATGCGGGCTTGGCACAGTCACAGGTTTATGCGGAGCAAACTGTTATCACTGGTACGAGCCTTTTCTTGAAGGTGTATCGGTCCGAAACTATACGGATGAGGAACTTGAGCACATGATGACAGAGGAAAATCGTCCACGGAGATATGCCGGAAAAGAATATACCACCTATACTGCACTGCAAAAGCAGCGTCAAATGGAGCTGCTGATGCGCAAACAGAGGCAGGATATTGCTCTGCTGAAAGAAGGGGAAGCAAATGAACTTAGCATTCTGGCTGCCCAGACGAGGTACCGTTTCACCATGCAGGAATATGTGAAGTTCTCACAGAGTATGAGAATTCCACAGCAGTGGGAGCGTATTTATATGGATGGGCTTGGTAAAGTAGGAAAAAGCGGTCCGATTCCGAAACCGAAACGAAAGGAAGCAAATACAGGAGTTTTTAAGGATTTGAAAATTCCTATGCAGAGTAGATACATTGAAAGAACAGCAAACAAATACGGTGTAAAAATATCAGACCTGACTATTAAAATACAGAGAGATGAGGAACTATTAAATCTTCTGCTCTGTGGTTCTACAGATTATGATAGCATTGGTCGAATAGACTTATTCCCGAAAGCATTCAGTGATGAAGAAACACTGCTCCGCACTATCATTCATGAAAGATGCCACGTATTACAATTAAAAAAGCACGGTAAAAAATATACACAGGAACATATTGCAATAATGGAAAATGAAGCATACAAATTTGAAGAATTCTGGTATAATATAGTTAGAAAGAGGGTGAAGAGATGAACTGGATTGACAGCCTTAAAAATATAGCGCAACACGGAAAACCAGGGAAATGTCCGAAATGCGGGGGTGATAACACAGACTATGCCTGCCATGTTATAAGTCCGGAGAAAAGGAATGGCTATATGGATGTATGGTGCAATGACTGTAAAAGGGCATATCACATATCCAGAATGGAAGTCACCGACAACATGAAAAAAGGAATATGCCCGAAAAATTTAATTTATTAGTACCACCCATTCTTAGGAGTGAGTGGTATTTTTGTAACTAAGTTTAATAATCACAGTAACAGCACCGGTAATGAATACCGGTGTTTTTATATGTCAGCAGATGAGACGTAAAACAGTCTGGACTTACTTGAAAACAGAGGAGCGACCTCGTAAAAAAGCGTAGAAGAAAGGAAGGTAGAGCGACATGAAAAGAAAAGAATTAGAAGACCTGGGACTGGAAAAGGAAGCTATTGACAAAATCATGGACTGGAATGGCCAGGACATCGAGACTGAAAAGAAAAGGGCCGACAAGGCAGAAGGCGAGCGTGACAATTATAAGGAACAGCTTGATACCGCTACCGGTGAGCTTGAAAAGTTCAAGGATGTGAAACCGGATGAACTGCAGGCTACGATTGAACAGCTAAAGAATGACCTTAAGGATAAAGATGATGAGTATGCTGCCAAAGAGGCAGACCGCATCTTCCTTGATGGAATTAAGGATTCCATCAGGAGGGCCGGGGCAAGGAATGAAAAGGCAGTCATGGCTCTCTTAGACATTGACTCATTAAAGCAGTCAAAAAACCAGACCGAGGACATCAAAAAGGCATTGGAAACCGTCAAGGAATCCGATGCTTATTTATTTGGATCAGAGGAACCAATCAACAACCCGGTAGGGCCTATAGGCGGTGCAGGAGGCGGTGATACTGCCCTTGCAGCAATGAGGGCCGCGGCAGGACTTCCACCGGCAGAAAAGTAAAGAAAGGATGATTAGAACATGCCAACAAATTCAAATGCAATCGCATTAGCAAAAAATTATATCAGTATTCTGGACGAGGTGTACAAGAACGCCTCTGTAACAGCAGATCTTACCAGTGACGCTTCTATGATGCGGGAAAGTGCCAACGTAAATGAGGTACTGTACCCACAGATTGAGGTGGGCGGCCTTGGTGATTATGACCGGAATTCCGGTTACACATCTGCTGGAGTCAAGTTAGGATGGAAGACAGCAAAGTTTAACTATGACCGTGGCGCAAAGCTGGAGGTAGATGTTATGGACAATCAGGAGTCCATGAATCTTGCTTTCACAAGAGCAGGCGCGGAGCTTCAGAGAACCAGGGTGGCACCAGAGGCGGATGCTTTTACCTTTGCAACGATCTGCGGTTTTGAAGGGATTACATTGAGAGAGGAAGCCTTTGCAAATGCAGTGGACTTCTTATCTGCATTGATTGAAGCAAAAAATAAGATGGATGAGGACGAAGTACCGGAAGAGGGCAGAATCCTGTATACCACACCGACATTGTTGAACGGGGTCATGGCTCTGGATACCACAAAGTCCAGGGAGATCCTGAGCGCCTTCACTGTAAAGAAGAAAGTACCTCAGTCCCGGTTCTATACCGCGATTGATCTGCTGGATGGAAAATCACCCAGTGAAGAGGCAGGACATTACAAGAAAGCAGCTGGGGCAAAGGATGTCAATTTCATGATTATCCACAGACCCGCTATCATTAAGTTTGATAAGCACGTAGCCTCTGACGTGATCCCAGCCTCTCTTAACGCAGATGCAGACGGAGACATTTTGAAGTACCGGAAATACGGGCTTGTGGATTACTACAAGAATAAAGCGGCTGGATTTTATGTATCTCATAAACCGGCACAGGCTTAAGGATGGAGGTATTGCAATGCGGACAATCGGAAAGGTGTTTGAGAAGCCAAAGAAGGAAAGAAAGCCTGTAAAAACTGAAACAGAAAAGCAGGAGCAGGAAAAGAAAGAAAAGGGATAAAGATGCAGGTTATGAAGTTATATGCAGACGAACAGTATTATCGTGAGGAATATCTCTGTGGGAGTCAGGCTAAAATACCAGACGGTGAATTTAACCGCCTGGCAAGGCTTGCATCGGCAGAAATCCGTCTAAGAGCTTATGGACGGGTGGAAGAAATGGCGGAAGTTCCAGATGAAGTAAAAATGTGTTGTTGCGAAGTGGCTGAAAAGCTGTATTCCAGAGAGTCGGCACGAGATGAGAACGGACTGGTGTTACAAAGCTATAATACAGATGGGGATTCAGGCAGCTATAAGACAGATGATGTGTCAGATGAATCAATTCAAAGAAGTGTTGATCGGATTGTCCAAAAATGGCTTATTAACACAGGCCTATTGTACTGCGGGGTGGATGATGAACCCGAATTATAATACAACAGTGACATTATACAATTGCCTAAGGGCTGCAGATAACCCGGATAAAAAGGATGTCTGGTATAAAACAACGCTGACAGAGTGCTGTTATAAGAATGTCATCGGCAGAGTAGATGACGGAAAGACTTCCAGGATGGCGAATGCATATACTGTCCGCATACCGGAAAGTAACCGGTATCTTCCTTATGCCGAGTGGGTGAAACTAACAGAGGAAGAACGCCAGGCATTTTTTACACTGCACCTTGACGACATTGTGATAAAAGGGGCGTGCAGTGATAATGTTACAGGGACGTCCCCTTACACTGCCGCTGAACTTTTACGGCGTCACAAACCGGACTCCTTTGCGATCACAGTTATTTCTGATAATACGCGGTGCAAATATGCGCGGCATTACAGAATCGGAGGGTAATAGAAGATGAAAGTTGATTTTAGATGGGACAAACCTAAAAAACAGATATTATCCGAAGCCACAGGCGGAAAACGGACGCTACTGTTCATGGCCGCAGAAGCTAAACGGCTTATGACCCCTTACGTCCCGGCTCGAAACATGATCCTGTCAAAGAATGTAAGGACCTATGTGGAGGGAGATAAGGGAATCGTCCATTATCTTTCTCCACATGCCCGGTACCAGCATGAGGGCTTTTTGATGGTATCGCGGATAACCGGAAGCCCTTGGGCCAGACGCGGAGAAAGTAAAGTGGTGACAGGCAGAAAACTTAATCACAGCGGAAGCAGACATCCTCTGGCCACATCTGAATGGGAAAAGGCAATGAAAGTCGCTAAGCTGGATGCGTACGTTCAGGCAGTGCAGAGATATGTGAAGGGTGGCGGTTAAGGTGACAAAACATGAAATAATGATTGAGTATGTTAAGGAAAAGGTCGATGAATTAACCAATGCTATCTTGACCTTTAATTATGCAGGTGACGTACCTTTTTCCATATCATTTTTAACAAATTACTCGGGAAAGGTTTTGAAGAAATATTTAAGGGCGGCAGACAAAGAATATGGCTTTGTTATATTGATCACCTGGCCATACTCCATGGAATCAGACAACTTGAACATACAGGCAATGAATTTTGCACAGGAATTCATGGACTGGATTGATGATCAGAATAAAACCAGACATTTCCCAGACTTTGGAAGTTCCTGCCAGATAAAGAGGATAGAAAGCCTGCAGAACATGCCAGACCTTGCAACAGTAGACATGGAAAACCATCTTGCACAGTACCAGATACCGTGCAGGGTGGTGTATTTCGAATATGAAAGGAGATAAAAGACTATGAAATTAAGCGAACTTATGAAAGGCTATACGCCAAAAACAGACTATGAAGGATGGGTAACAAATGACGATTATGTATTCGCGATTGACTTGGCACCAGGAGGTAGCGAGCCTACTGCGGAGAAAGACTTTGCGGTTGTCGAAATGGGCATTGCCGGACTGGATGCGCAGTTGAATCCTGTAACTCAGGATAAGCAGTACATCCGTGCTGGGCAGAGCACAACGAAGACTGGAACACAGAGATCATTCGCTGTAACAGGAGACAGATACGTTGGGGATGATGCGCAGGACTTCTGCCTGTCGCATGCTATGAAATACGGTACAGGAAGCGGCGTGGTGACGAACTATATATACTTTAATATTCTTACAGGAAAGGGAGAGAAGGGGCAATGCTCGATTATCGTGAACAGTGATGGATCAGGAAATGCAGGTGAGTCATCCGCTGTAGATATCGAGTTTAAGAAAATTGGATCAAATCCGGCAGAATATACCTACTCTGCTGCATGAACTGAATCAAAACCCGAATTAATAAACATTGAAATGGAGGGAAAACCATATGAGAATGATAACGGTGGAGTTGCAAGGACAGAAAGTACAGGCGGATCTTCTGAATCCAGAAGTGACGAAGAGATTTGAGGATGGATTTGAAAGAGCCGTTAAAAAAATTGCTGAGTCATCCTCATGCGAGAAAGGTTCTGAAGGAATCATGGCGCAGTGCGAGGCTGTAGTCGAATATGTTACGGAAATATTCGGAGAGTCTCAGGCTAAGTTGGTGTTTGGTAGTGAGACAGATCTACTATCATGCATGGATGTGCTGGAGGAGATGCAATCGCTGTATGCTGATCAAGTGGCCCCGCTTATCCGGCAAAAGACTGATGCTATCGTCAAAAAGGCAAAGAGAGCGAGTGGGAGTGATGCATCATAATGCGCTGCGATATTCTTACACGCGCTCTCCCAGTAACCGTAAATATTAGCGGAATGGAGTATCCTATTAACTGGGACTTTCGCATAGGCATCCAGTTCAATGATCTGCTAAGGAGCAGCATACCAGAGGGACGGAAGTTTATTGATATGCTGTCTCTCTACTATCCGAATATCCCAAAGGATGTTGGGAAGGCGGTGGATCAGATCAAGTGGTTTTACCGATGCGGAGATGTACTGGACGAGGAAAATGAGAAGGCACCTGTGAAGAGGCGTTACCATCAGCGGAAATCAAAGGATCCTGCCTTTGTGTTTTCGCAGGACGCAGCGTATATCTATGCGTCATTCCGCGAACAGTATGGCATCGATCTGACGCAGGGGGAAAGTCTGCACTGGTGGAAGTTTATGGCGCTCTTTGAATCACTGGATGAGGACACGAAGATGAGCCGTATTATGTATTACCGGCAAGCAAGCACATCCGGGATGCCAAAGAACAGGCGGGCATTTATTAATGAGATGAAGAAACTTTACCGGATACGCGATGGAGGCGGAAATATGACGCTTGCACAGCGAAATCAGAACTGGAAAGATTATATCAAGGAAAGATTCAGATAGGGGAAAGGCATGGCAGGGTATGTTCCTGCCGCCCCTAAAATAATAAGCAATTGAGGCGTGGCGAAAGGCCATGCCTTTTTTGCGTCACGAAAAGGAGCGTGATGCGGTTGGCCAGCGATGGAACAATAAAGATATCAACGGAACTGGATAGCGCACAGGCCGAGAAGGCTATGTCAAAATTCGGGGAAATTGCAAAGACCGGGCTAAAAGGCATAACTGTAGCCGCCGCCGCTACTGGCACAGCAATCGCGGGCATTACAGTATATGCTATCAGGACAGGAATAGAATTTGAGTCAGCGTTTGCTGGAGTAAAAAAGACAGTAAACGCAACGGATGAGGAATTACAGGGATTTCGCGATAGCATACGTGGTATGGCAAAAGATATTCCGCAATCTGCCGCCGCCATATCGGAAGTTGCAGAAGCAGCGGGACAACTGGGAATCAAGAATGACTACCTGATGGATTTTACGCGAACGATGTCTGATCTTGGAGTGTCTACGAACATGTCGTCAACGGAGGCTGCCACATCACTTGCGCGTCTTGCAAATATCACTCAGATGCCACAGGAAAAGTTCGGTAATCTTGGATCTACAGTTGTTTCACTGGGAAACAGTCTGGCTACAACCGAGTCTGAAATTGTTGAAATGGGACTTCGGCTAGCAGGAGCAGGGAAACAGGTAGACATGAGTGAAGCACAGATACTTGGCTTGGCCGGAGCGTTGTCAAGCGTTGGAATCGAAGCAGATGCCGGAGGATCTGCTATGTCTACTGTGATGTCCAAAATACAACTTGCGGTAGAACAAGGAGGCGATTCATTAGAGCAATTTGCTGATGTTGCCGGTATGAGTGCGGAAGATTTTAAGACGGCATTTGAAAACGATGCGGCTGGAGCGATCGTATCATTCATTACAGGGCTTGGGACAATGGAAAGCCGTGGGAAGAGTGCAATCGGTACCCTAGCGGATATGGAAATTACAGAAATACGGCAGAGGGATGCATTGCTGAGATTATCCGGCGCCGGGGATGTATTGTCTAAATCTTTAGGAATTGCTACTCAGGCATGGAATGATAATAATGCATTGACTAATGAGGCGGAACAACGATATGAGACGTTGGAAAGTCGCCTTCAGATACTGAAGAATAATGTGGATGACTTCGGAATCAGCATCTATGATAACCTGCGCGATCCTCTTAAGAATACCGTGAATGAGTCGATTGGCTATGTAGAACGCCTGCATGATGCATTTAATGCAGGAGGGTTAAAAGCGGTAGTAAGTGAACTTGGAAATGTATTTAATGATGTTGCAGATGATATTGCAGGAACCAGTAAAGCCGCCGAAGGGATAGTAACTCCAATTAAAGAGATTGTGTCCACAGGTGCAGAGTTGGCAAAAACGGTCCTTCCTGTTGTTGCAGATGGTATCAAACTTGTAGCAGAAAATTCCAATACGGCCATTCCAGTCATTGTAAGCCTGGCAGCCGCATATAAGGGGCTGAAGATAACAAAAAGTATCGGGGACTCAACATCGAAACTAGGGGCCATAGTATCCAAAGGAACATCCTGGTGGAAAACCGCCGCGCAGGCAGTCGGCAGATATGCAGAGCAAATGGAGGCGGTAAAATATACCGGCAGAATGTACAATGTTGAACTTACCGCCGGGCAGTCGGCATTAGGGCTGTTTAAAGGGAAAGTTGACCTTGCAACAGCCTCCACGAATATCTTTTCACAGGCACAGAAAACCCTCGGGGCTGCGATAGCAAGCAATCCGATCGGTACTGCCGTCGTAATCATGACAACATTTCTTGCCGTTGGAAAGGCCATAGAAGCATCCGTAACGCGTCAGACCGAAGAGGAACGTAAGCATTCAAAAGCCTTAAGGGAATCCGCTCAGGCGGCAGAAGAAAGCCTACAGGTAGCACAGGAAAGAAAGCAGTCATATGATGAACTATCGCAGACTCAGAATGAACAGGCTGCTGGAGATATTGCACAACTCGATCGGTTGGCAAGCCTTAATAGCGAACTTAATTCGATTGTAGATGCTAATGGGCGTGTGCAGGCTGGAGAAGAGGATAGGGCAGCATTTATTACATCCCAGTTATCCAATGCGCTCGGTATTGAGATATCAATGACTGATAGCCAGATCACTAACTATCAGGAACTACAGACTGAGATACAGAATCTCATACAGCAGAAGCGGATAGATGCGCTGATGTCGGCACAGCAGGCTAAGTATGAAGAGGCAGCCGCAAATCAGATGAAGGTGGCTGCGGATGCTTCAGCGAACCTTGCAGAAATGAAGCAGGCAGAGGCTAATATTGATGCTGAACAGGCAGAGTTAGACAATCTTAAAACTCAGAAGACGCAGGCAGTGATTGATGGAAACAAGGCATTGGTAAAAATACTTGATGAGAAAATCAAGAAGCAGAATGAGGATGTGGATTCTGCGAAGGCTGCCTTGAAAGACTCTCAGGAGGCATACCAGGAAAATACGGATCTGCTTGCCCAGTATGCGAATGATATCGACATGTATACAGCAATTGCGGAAGCAGCGGCCAGTGGAAATGCAGAGGCTATTGAATCCGCAATCGCACAGATAACGGCAGGAATTAAGACGGCGAGTAATGCTACCAGGGAAGAATTGCAGAATCAGGTCGTAGATGTTGCAAATACGGAGTCTTTCATACGACAGGAAGTAGAGAATGGAACGCCTGGATTTACTCAAGCGATGGTGGATCAAGCACAGCAGGCAACAACAGCCGCCCTTGAGGAATTTGCAAAAGCAGCGCCACAGACGGCACAGGAATTATCTAAGGTACCTCCAGATGCCGTTGCAGCATTGGTGGCTGGTAATATGAAGGGGCAGTTGTCAAGCGAGGCAAAGGGAGCAGTCGATGGTATGCTTTCCCAGTTTAATGGACTTGATTCCGAAACACAGGAGAAATTCGCGCTTGCTATCTATGGCGCTCTAGAGGGGTTGGAGGGATTCGACAAGATCAAGGATCCTGCGAAGGAAGGAGTAGACGCATTCCTTGAGTCTCTTAAATCAGAATTAGATGAACATTCTCCGTCCAGGAAGACAGAGGAGATTTTCAAACTGGCAATGGAAGGCGCTGCTAATGGCGTTGACGCCGGTAAAGAAAGCGTACTTACAAAGGCAGGAGAGTTCATATCGTCATTTGTTGGAAAATTCTCAGATTCTAGCCTTGGGCAGACTCTGCACGATGCTGGATCAAGCATCATGTCATTCTTTGGATCCGGAGTGTCATCCAAGCAGGAAGCATCAAGGAGTGCAGGAAAGGCTAACGCGGATGCTGCAAATTCAGGTGCGGGATCAGTGGACCCTTCAGGAACAGGCGGTATTTTCGGAGGGCTGTTCAGTGGCGGAATTGGAAGCATGATTGGGACATTATTTGGAAAAGGACAGGGACTATCCAATAGTGCGAAATCAGGAGCAGGATCGGTGGATCCTACAAGTACGGGCGGTATTTTTGGCGCGCTTTATGCGTTGGGGGTAGGAAGCAAATCTGGTGAAGCAAATACGAATGGAAAGCATCTTGCAAACAATGCATCATCCGGCGCGGGATCCAAGGATGGGTATAGTCCCGGATCTGATTTTGGGTCTGGATTTGTCCGTGGAATTGGAGCATGGCTCAAGGATGCCGCAGATGCGGCTGCAAACCTTGCAATCAGCGCATATAACGCGCTTAGGAAGGCTCTGGATGAGCGGTCTCCATCAAAAAAAGCAAAGAAGTCAGGAAAGTACTTCTCTCAAGGATTTCAAATTGGAATTGCTGACGGAGAAAAGAAAGCAGTATCTGCAGCAGAAGATTTGGCCGGAAACACTCTTGATGCATTAAGCATGGATGGTCTGGCTGAAAGGATGCGTGATATAGATATCCCTGAGATGATGGCGAGCGTATATATGGCTGTGGACGATAAGCAGGCCAAAGTTGCCAGCAATATGACGGCTTCGGTGGCGGCTAAAGAAAGCCTGGCTTGGAAGGAACGGGATGCAGATACTAGTATTAGCCTATCCGAAGAAGATATAAAAAGGCTGGCAAGTGAATTCGCAAAATCTGCATCAGAAGAGATCTCTAAAGCAATGGATGGAATGGGAATATATGCCAGAGAAAGAGAAATATTCAGGCTGATCAGGGAGGTGTCAAATCAATGAAAGATATCTATTATGAAAATAGCGCAGGAATAAGACTGAATCTGCTTGCGCCTCCCTATCTGCTTCAGACTGGCGAGATTTTCGATACAAACTGGAATTATGATTATATTAACTTGGGATCAGGCGGAAGTAGGATTACTACATTCCGGAAGGATTTGGAGGAGCGTAGCCTTACCTTAAGCATTATCAATTATGGGAATGAAGAATTTGAGGCTGCTGTTGATAGGTTCCATGATATTACGGAATATGATGTACTACACGGTAGCCCTGGAAGGTTATATGTTGGGGACATGTATATGAGGTGCTACTTCATAATTTCTAAAAAATCTGAGTGGGAGCCTGATGCAAGTTATCTAGATAATGATGTGACTCTGGCTGCTGAATATCCTATGTGGATACGCGAAGAAGAGAACCAGTATCGAAAAGCAATTTCTAATCAAAGCGTGGCAGAATATCTGGATTATCCATTTGATTATCCGTTCGATTTTTTGGGTGGTGTTGCAGGAGTGGGATATATTAACAATGCTGGCGATGCGGCCTGCCATTTCCGTATGCTTGTATATGGACCCTGCATGAATCCGCGGATTATAATAGCGAATCATGCTTACGAGGTTGCTACGAAACTTGATGTCGGAGAGTACATGATAATTGATTCACGAGACGGTTCAGTAAACCGAATACGAAATAATGGATCTGCTGTAGACGAGTTTGATAACAGGAACAAAAAAGTGTCTATCTTCGAAAAAATTCCAAAGGGGGGCAGCCTTGTGTCGTGGGACGGATCTTTTGGCTTTGATATCGTGATATTTTATGAAAGAGGTGAGCCAAAATGGAATTAATTATTGCATCACCAGGCGGGAAAGAAATAGGATTTTGGAATGATGAGAAGGAATTAGATCTTGATGTAGGAGATACAAATGACTTTGAGATTACTATTCCGCTTGAAGGATGGAATACTGATCGTCTGGGATTTGGGACACAGATATTTATTCCAAATACCGAGTATGGCGGAATTATTGGAGATATTCAGACACGAACCAAAAGCGGAACGGTAGTACTTACAGGAGATACATGGAGAGGGCTGCTGGCCCAAGAAATTATTGTGCCTCCAACGGGACAGGATTATTATACGATAAGCGGAGAACTGAATACTATAATCAGAACTTTGATGGGAAACAGATATGGAAGTCTGTTTTTTGTTCCGATAACTAGCACGGGAGTAACCGTACAAAATTATCAATTTGAACGCTATTGCACACTGCTGTCAGGAATTGAAAAATTGCTATATAGCAGTAATCACCGCTTAGACATCAAATACATGCAAGGTGATCCGGGACAGCCTGGATATGTACAATTACAGGCAGTACCCGTAGGGAATTATGTGGATAGAACAGAATTTTCCCAGGATTGCAAAGTACACTTCCAGGTAAGGGATTATCGTAGAGGTATTAACCACCTGATCTGCTTAGGGAAAGGCGAACTGAGAAACCGTACGGTCCTTAACCTCTATGTCCAGGAAGATGGAACAATAGGACAAACACAGCATTATAAGGGTCTGGATCATCGTGCGGCAGTATATGATTATTCTAGCGTAGAGGATGAATCTAAATTACAGGAAGATGGGATAAAACGATTAAGGGAACTTATGGATTATAAAGAGTGTGAAGTCAGTGTTGATGATATCTCGCTTGAGGTTGGAGATATTGTTTCAGGCAGGGATTATGTAACTGGAATATCCGTACAAAAACCAATTGTTCGAAAAATTCTCAAGATTGATAATGAAAAAGAAACGGTAGATTACAAACTTAAAGGAGATGATTAAAGATGTATAATATGCAATTAAATACTGGATATGCAGGAAAGCCGCATGTTACTGCCGAAAATTGTGCAGATTTAAACCGTGGAATAGTAGGATCTGATTCTTACGTACTTCCGGTCGGTGCACAATTTGAAGTTGAACTGGTAACTAATAACCTTCTTAAAATAAAGGATGGATGCGGATGCATGCAAGGTAGACAGGTATCTATTGCAAAAGGTCAGACTGATGAAATCACGATTGAGAATGGGACTCAAGGTGAAAAAAGAATAGATCTTGTCGTAATCAGATATAGCAAGAATGCTGACACTGGAATTGAGACGGCAATTCCTTTTTTGGTTAAAGGAATTCCATCTGAAAATAATCCGGTTAGGCCGGAACACCTAGAAGGAGATATTCGAGGCGGTGATTTAACAGCGGATTGGCCGTTGTATGAATTATATCTCGACGGAATATCTGTAACAAATGTGAAACCACTGTTTGATGTTCTTATGAGCGTTGATTCACTAAATAGAAATTTTGCGAATGTGTTAGGGATATTGACAAATATCAAAGGAATC
>ERZ1036412.692-NODE-692-length-19038-cov-25.791919_pt1 | contig 19038 bp, 8 predicted proteins | sample MGYA00514218_ERZ1036412 | MGnify/ENA primary metagenome ERZ1036412 (study PRJEB33795, sample SAMN09464944) | human gut metagenome | host: Homo sapiens | place: USA: Stanford, California | collected 2016-11 | study: EMG produced TPA metagenomics assembly of the... | reverse complement strand
GCACGGGGGTGGGCGGGGGCATGCAGCTACTCAGCCAGCACCAGAGCTTACTGGAGCAGCTGCAGGACGCCCTGGGGCACCTGGTTAGCCTGAGCCAGCATGGCCTGGGCGGACTGGATCAGGATGTTGTTCTTGGTGTAGGCCATCATCTCGTCGGCCACGTCGGTGTCGCGGATGGTGGACTCGGCGTCCTGGATGTTCTCCGTCATGACGGACAGGTTGTTGATGGTGTGGTCCAGGCGGTTCTGGGTGGCGCCCAGGGTGCCGCGGACATCAGACACATAGTTGATAGCGGCCTTGATCTTATCCACGGCCGCCTTGGCGCCGGCCTGGGTGGAGATGTCAATATCGGCGATGCCCAGGGCCTTGGCGTGAGTGTCCGCAATGTTGACCTTCAACTGGTTGAAGTCGTCGCCGGTATCGCCGATCTGGAGGGTCAGCGCGGTGCCGCCCTTCTTGACGGTGTTGTCCGCGTTGATCGTAATGCCGTTCTTGGCGGCGGCGGCGATCAGGGAGGCCTTGTCGCTGAAGGTGGCGCCGTCGGAGCCGTCCGCGCCGGAGGCGAAGGTGTACTTCATGCCGTCGATCATGACGAAGTCGCCTTCCTTGGCGGTGCCGGTCAGATTGACCTTGGAGTCCACGCCCGTAGCCGTCTTGGTGACGTTACCAAACTTGGGAGCCTTAGTAGGCACCTTGCCATCCTTGTCCTTATAGTTGATGGCAATGCCGGTAATGTTGGCCTGGCCAGCCTTGCCGCTCTCGGAAGCCGCACCGCCCTCTTTGGCCGTAAATGTAATGCCATTTGTACCGCTGGCCTTAATATCAAAGAGGCCGGACAGGGTGTCGTTGCCAGCCAAGGCATTTACAAACTGGCCGACAGACGCATTGGCGGCGAGATTATCCATGGTAACGGTGACGGTCTGCACCGTGCCCTCGGCGTCGCGGTAGGAAACCACGATATCGGCGCTGCCGCCGGTGGCAGTACCAGTGCTCTTGGTAAAGGCGGCCTTGTACGCGCCGGTCACAGCGGCAGTCGTACCGATGGGAGCGCCGCCGAACACGCCGGTGATGGTGGTGGCATCAAAGGTCTTGGCGACGGAACCGGCGTCCATGGAGCCGTCCAGCAGCTTGATGCCGTTGAAGTTGGCGGAGTCGGCGATGCGGTTGATCTCGCTCTTGAGCTGCTCAACCTCCTTCTGCAGGTTGGCGCGGTCGGTCTCCACGTCGTAGGTGCCGTTGGCGGACTGGTCGGCCAGCTCCACCATACGGTTGAGCATGTCGTGGACCTCAGTCAAGGCGCCCTCGGCGGTCTGCACCAGGGAGATGCCGTCCTTGGCGTTCTTCTGAGCGGTCTCCAGGCCGGTGATCTGGGCGCGCATCTTCTCGGAGATGGCGAGGCCCGCGGCGTCGTCACCGGCGCGGTTGATCTTGTAGCCGGAGGACAGCTTCTCCAGGTTCTTGGACAGGGCGGAGGTGTTGTTGGTGTAGTTGCGGTAGGCGTTCATCGCCATAATATTGTGCTGAATACGCATGATGTCTTACTCTCCTTAACATTGTTCTCCGGGAGGTTCCTTCCTCCCGGGCCGCAGGGGTGGTGGGTAGTGCAGCCCGTAGCCGGCCGGGCAGGCCGCGCAGACCCGGAATCTATTTCAGACAGGGCAGCCCCGCCCGGGACAGCCTGTTTGAAATTTGGAGGAGGGAGGGCGGCGGTTTGGACTGAGGACGCCGCCCTCCAGTGCGTTGCACTATCTGTTTGATCGGTGCAAAGCTGGAATTATTAAGTCCTTTTTGAAAAAATTTTTGGAACTGCGGAATTTGCCTGGAAGGGGTTAATTTTTGAAACGGATGGACGATTTAAAAGTATAGAGAATATCCTCTAGTCCTATATGGATTTGATTTACTGGAAAGGAAGATTGTACCTATGCGTTATGAATTGACTCAGGACCTGCTGACCGGCAACCAGTTGATTGACAGTGAGCACAGACAGCTCTTTGACGCCATCAACGCCCTAATGGACGCCTGTGCCCAGGGGGCCGGACGCACCAAGATCAATGAAACCGTGCAGTTTCTGAACAGCTATGTCAGCAAGCATTTCCGCGATGAGGAGCAGCTCCAGCTTCAAAGCAAATACCCCGGCTACAACGCCCACCACACCTTCCACGAGGGGTATGAGCGCGAATTGGCTGCGGCGGCCAACCAGATCGGCGCGGAGGGGCCCAGTGTGAAATCCCTGCATACCCTCAACACTCTGGTGGGCACACTGATTACACATATCCGCACCGAGGACAAGCGGGTTGCCCGCCACGTTAAGGGCGGCTGAGGCGGTGGGCGCCTGGGCAACGGCCGGGGACGCCCGCGGCGGCGGGGCGGCTTCTGCGGAAACCGTTTTCACTCCCTTTGCCCGCTGCCGCGCTAACGGAGGAGTACACCATGCGCGAAACACTGTTCGACTACTGTAAACGAACCGGGGAGCTGGAGCTGCTCCGGCAGTGGAATTCTGAGCGAAATGGAGCGCTTACCCCTGAGACGGTGAGCTATGGAAGTAAAAAGAAGGTGTGGTGGCGCTGTGGGAAAGGCCATGAGTGGCAGGCAGAAGTGACGAGCAGGACCAGCAACCACACAGGCTGCCCCTTTTGCAGGGGCGTCATGGCGTGGCCGGGAGAGACGGATTTTGCCACGCTATGGCCGGAGCTGGCCGCCCAGTGGCACCCGACCAGAAACGGAGCGCTCACCCCGAGCGAGGTGCTCCCCGGCAGCCACCGGAAGGTGTGGTGGCGCTGCGAGAAGGGCCATGAGTGGCAGGCGGAGGTAAAGACAAGGGTAAACGGCTGCGGCTGTCCGGTCTGCGCCAACCGTAAGCTGGCGGAAGGGGAAAACGACCTGGCAACCCTGCGCCCTGAGCTGGCCGCCCAGTGGCATCCAACCCGGAACGGAAGCCTGACCCCCGGAGACCTTACGGCTGGTACCAGACGCAAGGTATGGTGGCGCTGCGACAAAGGCCATGAATGGCAGGCCAGTGTGCTGTCACGAACCAGTCTGGGAAACGGCTGTCCGGTCTGTGCCGGCAAGCAGATCATTCCGGGAGAAAACGATTTGGCCAGCCAGTTTCCCCAACTGGCCGCTCAATGGCATCCGGACAAAAACGGCGCCCTGAGGCCGGAGAATGTCTCACCCAACAGCAATCGAAAGGTCTGGTGGCTCTGTCCCCTGGGCCACGCGTGGAAGGCCACGGTGACCTCCAGGAGCAGGGAGGGGGCGGGGTGTCCCTTCTGCGCCGGGCGGAAGGTCTGGCCCGGCTTTAACGACCTGGAGACCGTGGAGCCGAAGGTCGCCGCCCAGTGGCACCCGACGCTGAACGGCCAGTTGACGCCCAGAATGGTGACGGCTGGGAGCCGGAGAAAGGTCTGGTGGCAGTGCCCGGAGGGACATGTGTGGAAGGCGGTCGTCTACTCCAGGGCTGGAAAACGAAAGTGCGGCTGTCCGGTCTGTGCCGGACGGATCAGCGAAGCGCGGATGAAGGCATACCGGCACATGGTGGGGGAACAGCAAGGGAAAACGGAGCGCTGAACGGCTGTTCACTGCACGGATAAGAAAATAGGCAACAAAAAAGCTGCATGGAATTCAATTCCATGCAGCTTTTTTGTTGCGGGGACGCCTGGGCTTTGGGAAGTCTGCTTTACGGCGGAAGGTCCCATATGGTTACTGCGGAGGCTGAGCAGTACCGGTATCGTCCTTGCGGAAGGTGAATCCCCCGGTCAGCTCCTTTAGCAGCTGAGCCTGCCCCGAGAGCTCCTCGCTGGCCGCAGCGCTCTCCTCTGCTGTGGCGGAATTCGTCTGTACCACACTGGAGATCTGGTCAACGCCCTCGGATACCTGGTCAATGGAGTGGGCCTCCGAGACAATGTTGCCGGCCACCTGGTCAATGAAAGCGACGGTATCCTGAACCAGACGGGTGGTCTCTTCCAGAACCGCGCTGACCTCCCCAGTCAACTGGCCGCCCCGCTCCACATGTTTGGTGGAGCGCTCGATCATCTCCTTGGTCTGCTTGGCGGCGTGGTCCGATTTGGCGGCCAGATTGCGCACTTCGTCGGCCACGACTGCGAAGCCCTTTCCGCTGGAGCCGGCCCGGGCGGCCTCCACCGCGGCATTCAGAGCCAGGATATTTGTCTGAAACGCAATGTTTTCAATTGTTTCAATGATTTGGCTGATCTCCTGGTGCCCCTTCAGAATATCGGACATGGCATCCGTCAGCGCAGACATCTTTTCATGGCTCACAGTCACCTTTTCGCCAGCCAGGCCGGACTTTTCCTTGACCTGGGTGGAGGCCTCGGCATTTTCCCGGGCTGTGCTGTCAATCTCGGATATGGTAGCGGAGAGCTCCTCCACCGCGCTGGCCTGCTCCGTGGCGCCCTGTGCGAGCGCCTGCGCGCCGGAGGATACCTGCTCGGCGCCGGCGGAAACCTGGTCCGCGGCCAGATTGATTTGCTGAAGCGTGTGACTGAGGTTGCGGTTGATGTTGCGCACGGAGGCCAGGATATTCGTATAGTCGCCCTGGTAGAGGTCATAATCCCTCGAACGGACATCAAAGTTCCCGTCGGCCATCTCCCCCAACAGGTAGCCAATATCACCGATCAGCTCCTGAAGCCGCGTGGTGATCTGCCGGGTAGTGAGCGAAAGGACACCGATCTCATCTCTGCGCTCGTAAGTGGGGACAGGGGAGGACAGGTCTCCCTGCTCCAGAAGCTGAAGGCGCTCGGCGCAGGCCCGGATCGGATTGCCGATCTCGCCCGCCATTCGAACCGCCAGGAGGATGGCAATGACCAGGATGACAATTAAAAGAATGGCGGTCAGAAGTGTGCTTGTATAGGTGGCGCCCAGAAAATCCTTAACGGGCGCGGTGACAGCGACGGTCCAGCCGTCGGTCTGGGGAACCGGGGCGTAGGCCAGATATTTCTGGGCGCCGCTTATCTCATAGCTGCCATAGCCGCTGTTCCCCGCCCGCATGTCCGCGTGCAGCGCCGCCAGGGCGGAGAGGGAGGAATCCTGTTGGGCCTCCTGCTCAATGTTCTGAACCGATACTGTGTCCAGCGTGGTGTCCGCAATCGTCGTACCAGTGGAGTCAATCATGTACGCGCCGCTGTTTTCGCTGATATGAATGGACTCCATGATGTCATTGAGGAAGGTTTCATGGGGCACAAAGTAGACTACACCGGCGACAGTGCCGCCCTCTATGCCGTTCAACCAGACAGGCGCGGCCACCATGATGGACAATTCCCCTGTAACTTCGCTCAGGGTTGGCACGGAGATACAGACCTCCCCCTGAGCCGCCTGCTGGAAATACGCGCGGTCGGAGTAGCTGTTTCCGTCAAACAGGCTCCTGCCCGACAAATCCAGCAAATTGCCGCGCTCCATACCATAAGACTGAGCCCAGTGGTCTACAATCCGCTCCTTTTCAGTGACGGGAACGGCGCCGTCGCTGAGCTCTGGAACCATACCCAGGCCGCGAACCGCGTTTTGATAGGACAACAGCTCGTAGGAAACACGGGTGGCGGCGAGGGATGCGGTGGACTCCAGGCTTTGCTCCAGCATCGAATGGGAGCTGATGTAGTTGGCTGCAATTCCTACGCCGCCGCAAATCAGGGCCGCTGCTGCGGTCATTGCCAAAATGCGGACCAAGAGCTTTTGTTTGATGCTCCTCATGATAGATTACCCCCCTAAATATAAGAACCTATTTCACCAATCCAAAAGAAAAAGGATAGGCGCCAAACACAGACTGCTGGCCAATTGATTGGGCCCACGAAACTCGTTTGACACTTATCCCTTCTCTTCCTGCGCCTGCCTTTGCACAGCCAGTACAGGAAGCGATCCTTTTACTGAAATCATCAGCGGTTATTGAGGTGGTTCATCAGAACACTGGCGATGTTGTCGCAGGAGGCCTGAACCGTGACTGCTCCAATATCATGGGCCACCATTGGCATGCCGTAGACTACGCAGGAGTCCTTATCCTGGCCGATCGTGTACGCCCCGGCCTTCCGCATCTCGAGCAGGCCGCTGGCCCCATCCCGGCCCATCCCCGTCATGATGATACCAACCATGCGGCAGCGGACCGAGGCGGCCATCGAGGAAAAGAGGACATCCACCGAGGGCCGGTGCCCGCTCACCTTTTCGCCCGGAATACAGGAGAGTGTGTAGCGCGGGCCCATGCGCACAACCTTGGCCTGATAATCCGCAGGCGCCACAAGTGCCAGGCCAGGGCGGATTTCATCGCCGTTGACAGCCTCACGCACTTCCATTTGGCATAGACGGTTGAGGCGCTCGGCATACATCTTGGTGAACCCGACCGGCATGTGCTGTACGATCACCATGCCGGGAATGTTGGCCGGGAGCCGCCTGAGCACGTTCAGCGTGGCCTCTGTGCCGCCTGTGGAGGCGCCCAGACCGATGACGGTCTGCTCCGGCGCCCCATCGCCGCCAAAACGCAGCGGAGCGGCGGGGGCGGCAGGGTGGGGCAGGTTGGCACGGGATAACCTGGCATGGGAGGCCACAATAATTTTATGGGTCAGGGCCTGGAGGAAGGATTCCCGGCTCTCTACCGCGTCAGGCTTGCGCACAAAGTCCACCGCTCCCGCGGCCAGCGCATCAAAGACCCGCAGGTTAAGGGAGGAGACGAGGATGACGGGGAGAGGATGTGACGGAAGAAATTGCTTTAAAAAATCAATGCCGTTGATGCCGGGCATTTCCACATCCAGCGTCATTACATCAGGGGAGAGGTGCTGGAGTTTTGTCTTTGCATCCATGGCATTGACTGCATACCCCACCACCTCGATGCGGGGTGAGGCGGAAAGCCCCTGGATGATGACGCTGCGTGCCACAGCGGAATCGTCCACGACCAAAACGCGGATCTTTCGATTTGTGGTCTGCATAAGTACCGGAACCTTTCTTTGCGAGATTTACTGGTGCGTCCCGAGTGGAAGCTTTTGATAAACCGCCGGGGCGGCCGTTCGGAACAGCCGGGTCTGCCCCAGAGATTCGGAGTGACTGATAAACAGGTATCCGGTTGGATGCAGGGCATCGTAAAAGCGCCGGACCAGGGCGTCCCGGGTCGCCTGGTCAAAATAAATCATCACGTTGCGGCAGAAAATTACATCAAATTTTAGCCGGAAGTGAATGGGGTCCATCAAGTTGAACGTGCGAAAAATAACATTCTGCTTCAGTTGGGGCGCCGCCGTATAGAGACAGGTGGCGTCATCCTTCACAAAATAGCGCTTGAGCCATTCGCCGGGCATATCAGCGGGCAGCTTATACTGCCCCGCCTTGGCCTTGGACAGGGCCTGCTGAGAGATGTCAGTGGCCAGAATCCGGGTGTCCCACTGGGATGCCTGGGGCCCAAAAAACTCTTTCAGGTAGATGGAGAGCGTATAGGGCTCCTCACCACTGGAGCAGCCCGCGCTCCAGATGGAGAGAACCCGGTCTTTCTGATGGCGGCGGGAGAGCTCCGGCAGTATCACATCGCGGAAAAAGGTAAAATGGTCGGGTTCCCGCATAAAAAAGGTGTAATTTGTGGTCAGCTTATTGAGTACCAGCTCCAGATCAGCGGGGTCCTGCTTTTTGAGCAGGTGGTCCAGAAAGGCAGAGAAGTCCGGATACCCGCGCTCCCGAAGGGAATGGGAAAGACGGCTGGTAATCAACTGCTTTTTTTTACTCAGGTCAATCCCGTAGTTATCCTGAATAAAGCGCACCATGCGCTGAAAATCAGCGTCTGAAACGGACATATCGCGAAACAGCATATTCAAAACAGGAGCCTGCACTTTCTGCCCTAAGGCTGGTTGAGAATTTGAGGACAGTCAAAGACCAGCATGGTCTGTTCCTCGGACAGAGAACACATGCCGGAAACCAGATTCCGGGTGTCCTGAGAGGGAGAGGGCAGAATCAGCGCTGTATCCACATCAATCATCTTCTGCACAGTATCCACCAGAATACCTACCAAGGTGTCCTCAATGTTGAGAATGATGATACAGTTGTCACTCTGGCTGGGCTGTCCCAGCAGCAGGCGGATGTCTACGATGGGGATGATCTGTCCCCGCAGGTTGATGATTCCCCGGATGTAATTTGGTACCAGGGGCAGCTTGGTAATGGCGTGGTTGGTAATAATCTCCACCACGTAATCTGCCGACACGCCGAAGAGCAGGTTGTCCGAGCAGAAGAGCAGATACTTCACCGTCTGGGCATCCAGTGCCGGGGCAGGTACGCCCTCCTCCGGTACGGCGTTGAATTGGTTATCCTGATCCATGGTTATAATGCCTCCTTAACGAAAGGGAGAGTAGAGATTGGCCACATCCAGAATAATGCTGATGTTGCCATCCCCCAGAATCGTGCACCCCGCGATGCCGCTGCGCTTGATGTTGAAGCTGTTTAGGTAGCTGGGCAGGGGCTTGACCACGACCTGCTGTTCGCCCAGCAGCTCATCTACAAACAGGCAGTAGGAGAGTTCACCGGCCTCCAGCCAGATCAGGATGCCGTCCTCTACCTGGGTGCATCCCTCCTCGATCTGATAGAGCTCCCGCATGCGCACCACAGGATAAAAGCTGCCCATACACTTGAAGATCTCTCCGCCGGCAGCGTCGTGTACCAGTTGATCGGAGTGAATTTTGAAGGACTGGCGGATATTGTGGATCGGGATGGTGAAAATCGAGCCTCCGACAGATACCTCCATACCGTCCATAATTGCCGTGGTCAGCGGGATTTTCAACGTGGTGGTCATGCCTTTGCCAAGCTCGCTGGTGAGAGAAACGGTTCCGCCTACCGCTTCCACGTTCTGCTTGACGACATCCATGCCGACACCCCGGCCGGAAAACTCTGTCACCTCGGTATTGGTGGAGAAGCCGGGAGACATGAGAAAGTTGAGGATTTCACGGTGGCTGTACTCCACATCGGGGGAGGCAAGCCCGTTTTTGACGGCCTTGCGCAATACGGCCTCATCGTTGATGCCCTGGCCGTCATCCCTGATCTCAATGATAACCTCGCTGCCGGTCTGCCGGGCGGAGAGAGTAATCTCACCAACGGGGTCCTTGCCCGCACGGATGCGGTCCTGGACATCCTCCTCGATACCATGGTCCATGGAGTTGCGGACAATGTGCATGATGGGGTCGCCGATGCTGTCCACAATGGTCTTGTCAATTTCCGTCTCCTCGCCCACCAGTGTGAGCCTGGCCTGCTTGTTGAGCTTTTTGCACATATCCCGCACGATGCGGTGCATTTTCTGGAAGGTGGCGGACACGGGGACCATGCGCAGGGACATGGACACATCCTGAAGCTCATCCGTGAGCTTGCGCAGCTGCCGGGCAGATTTGGTAAACTCATCCAGGCGAAGACCCTTCAGTTCAGGGGAGGAGGTGACCATGGATTCGGTGATGACAATCTCGCCCACCACTGCGGAGAGCTGATCCAACTTGCTCAGGTTGACGCTGATCAGGCTCTCGCGGTGAGGCTGGGGTGCAGACTCGGCCTTGGGGGCCTCCCGGGAGGCCCCCAAGGCCGAGTCTGCACCCCAGCCTCACCGCGAGAGCCTGATCAGCGTCAACCTGAGCAAGTTGGATCAGCTCTCCGCAGTGGTGGGCGAGATTGTCATCACCGAATCCATGGTCACCTCCTCCCCTGAACTGAAGGGTCTTCGCCTGGATGAGTTTACCAAATCTGCCCGGCAGCTGCGCAAGCTCACGGATGAGCTTCAGGATGTGTCCATGTCCCTGCGCATGGTCCCCGTGTCCGCCACCTTCCAGAAAATGCACCGCATCGTGCGGGATATGTGCAAAAAGCTCAACAAGCAGGCCAGGCTCACACTGGTGGGCGAGGAGACGGAAATTGACAAGACCATTGTGGACAGCATCGGCGACCCCATCATGCACATTGTCCGCAACTCCATGGACCATGGTATCGAGGAGGATGTCCAGGACCGCATCCGTGCGGGCAAGGACCCCGTTGGTGAGATTACTCTCTCCGCCCGGCAGACCGGCAGCGAGGTTATCATTGAGATCAGGGATGACGGCCAGGGCATCAACGATGAGGCCGTATTGCGCAAGGCCGTCAAAAACGGGCTTGCCTCCCCCGATGTGGAGTACAGCCACCGTGAAATCCTCAACTTTCTCATGTCTCCCGGCTTCTCCACCAATACCGAGGTGACAGAGTTTTCCGGCCGGGGTGTCGGCATGGATGTCGTCAAGCAGAACGTGGAAGCGGTAGGCGGAACCGTTTCTCTCACCAGCGAGCTTGGCAAAGGCATGACCACCACGTTGAAAATCCCGCTGACCACGGCAATTATGGACGGTATGGAGGTATCTGTCGGAGGCTCGATTTTCACCATCCCGATCCACAATATCCGCCAGTCCTTCAAAATTCACTCCGATCAACTGGTACACGACGCTGCCGGCGGAGAGATCTTCAAGTGTATGGGCAGCTTTTATCCTGTGGTGCGCATGCGGGAGCTCTATCAGATCGAGGAGGGATGCACCCAGGTAGAGGACGGCATCCTGATCTGGCTGGAGGCCGGTGAACTCTCCTACTGCCTGTTTGTAGATGAGCTGCTGGGCGAACAGCAGGTCGTGGTCAAGCCCCTGCCCAGCTACCTAAACAGCTTCAACATCAAGCGCAGCGGCATCGCGGGGTGCACGATTCTGGGGGATGGCAACATCAGCATTATTCTGGATGTGGCCAATCTCTACTCTCCCTTTCGTTAAGGAGGCATTATAACCATGGATCAGGATAACCAATTCAACGCCGTACCGGAGGAGGGCGTACCTGCCCCGGCACTGGATGCCCAGACGGTGAAGTATCTGCTCTTCTGCTCGGACAACCTGCTCTTCGGCGTGTCGGCAGATTACGTGGTGGAGATTATTACCAACCACGCCATTACCAAGCTGCCCCTGGTACCAAATTACATCCGGGGAATCATCAACCTGCGGGGACAGATCATCCCCATCGTAGACATCCGCCTGCTGCTGGGACAGCCCAGCCAGAGTGACAACTGTATCATCATTCTCAACATTGAGGACACCTTGGTAGGTATTCTGGTGGATACTGTGCAGAAGATGATTGATGTGGATACAGCGCTGATTCTGCCCTCTCCCTCTCAGGACACCCGGAATCTGGTTTCCGGCATGTGTTCTCTGTCCGAGGAACAGACCATGCTGGTCTTTGACTGTCCTCAAATTCTCAACCAGCCTTAGGGCAGAAAGTGCAGGCTCCTGTTTTGAATATGCTGTTTCGCGATATGTCCGTTTCAGACGCTGATTTTCAGCGCATGGTGCGCTTTATTCAGGATAACTACGGGATTGACCTGAGTAAAAAAAAGCAGTTGATTACCAGCCGTCTTTCCCATTCCCTTCGGGAGCGCGGGTATCCGGACTTCTCTGCCTTTCTGGACCACCTGCTCAAAAAGCAGGACCCCGCTGATCTGGAGCTGGTACTCAATAAGCTGACCACAAATTACACCTTTTTTATGCGGGAACCCGACCATTTTACCTTTTTCCGCGATGTGATACTGCCGGAGCTCTCCCGCCGCCATCAGAAAGACCGGGTTCTCTCCATCTGGAGCGCGGGCTGCTCCAGTGGTGAGGAGCCCTATACGCTCTCCATCTACCTGAAAGAGTTTTTTGGGCCCCAGGCATCCCAGTGGGACACCCGGATTCTGGCCACTGACATCTCTCAGCAGGCCCTGTCCAAGGCCAAGGCGGGGCAGTATAAGCTGCCCGCTGATATGCCCGGCGAATGGCTCAAGCGCTATTTTGTGAAGGATGACGCCACCTGTCTCTATACGGCGGCGCCCCAACTGAAGCAGAATGTTATTTTTCGCACGTTCAACTTGATGGACCCCATTCACTTCCGGCTAAAATTTGATGTAATTTTCTGCCGCAACGTGATGATTTATTTTGACCAGGCGACCCGGGACGCCCTGGTCCGGCGCTTTTACGATGCCCTGCATCCAACCGGATACCTGTTTATCAGTCACTCCGAATCTCTGGGGCAGACCCGGCTGTTCCGAACGGCCGCCCCGGCGGTTTATCAAAAGCTTCCACTCGGGACGCACCAGTAAATCTCGCAAAGAAAGGTTCCGGTACTTATGCAGACCACAAATCGAAAGATCCGCGTTTTGGTCGTGGACGATTCCGCTGTGGCACGCAGCGTCATCATCCAGGGGCTTTCCGCCTCACCCCGCATCGAGGTGGTGGGGTATGCAGTCAATGCCATGGATGCAAAGACAAAACTCCAGCACCTCTCCCCTGATGTAATGACGCTGGATGTGGAAATGCCCGGCATCAACGGCATTGATTTTTTAAAGCAATTTCTTCCGTCACATCCTCTCCCCGTCATCCTCGTCTCCTCCCTTAACCTGCGGGTCTTTGATGCGCTGGCCGCGGGAGCGGTGGACTTTGTGCGCAAGCCTGACGCGGTAGAGAGCCGGGAATCCTTCCTCCAGGCCCTGACCCATAAAATTATTGTGGCCTCCCATGCCAGGTTATCCCGTGCCAACCTGCCCCACCCTGCCGCCCCCGCCGCTCCGCTGCGTTTTGGCGGCGATGGGGCGCCGGAGCAGACCGTCATCGGTCTGGGCGCCTCCACAGGCGGCACAGAGGCCACGCTGAACGTGCTCAGGCGGCTCCCGGCCAACATTCCCGGCATGGTGATCGTACAGCACATGCCGGTCGGGTTCACCAAGATGTATGCCGAGCGCCTCAACCGTCTATGCCAAATGGAAGTGCGTGAGGCTGTCAACGGCGATGAAATCCGCCCTGGCCTGGCACTTGTGGCGCCTGCGGATTATCAGGCCAAGGTTGTGCGCATGGGCCCGCGCTACACACTCTCCTGTATTCCGGGCGAAAAGGTGAGCGGGCACCGGCCCTCGGTGGATGTCCTCTTTTCCTCGATGGCCGCCTCGGTCCGCTGCCGCATGGTTGGTATCATCATGACGGGGATGGGCCGGGATGGGGCCAGCGGCCTGCTCGAGATGCGGAAGGCCGGGGCGTACACGATCGGCCAGGATAAGGACTCCTGCGTAGTCTACGGCATGCCAATGGTGGCCCATGATATTGGAGCAGTCACGGTTCAGGCCTCCTGCGACAACATCGCCAGTGTTCTGATGAACCACCTCAATAACCGCTGATGATTTCAGTAAAAGGATCGCTTCCTGTACTGGCTGTGCAAAGGCAGGCGCAGGAAGAGAAGGGATAAGTGTCAAACGAGTTTCGTGGGCCCAATCAATTGGCCAGCAGTCTGTGTTTGGCGCCTATCCTTTTTCTTTTGGATTGGTGAAATAGGTTCTTATATTTAGGGGGGTAATCTATCATGAGGAGCATCAAACAAAAGCTCTTGGTCCGCATTTTGGCAATGACCGCAGCAGCGGCCCTGATTTGCGGCGGCGTAGGAATTGCAGCCAACTACATCAGCTCCCATTCGATGCTGGAGCAAAGCCTGGAGTCCACCGCATCCCTCGCCGCCACCCGTGTTTCCTACGAGCTGTTGTCCTATCAAAACGCGGTTCGCGGCCTGGGTATGGTTCCAGAGCTCAGCGACGGCGCCGTTCCCGTCACTGAAAAGGAGCGGATTGTAGACCACTGGGCTCAGTCTTATGGTATGGAGCGCGGCAATTTGCTGGATTTGTCGGGCAGGAGCCTGTTTGACGGAAACAGCTACTCCGACCGCGCGTATTTCCAGCAGGCGGCTCAGGGGGAGGTCTGTATCTCCGTGCCAACCCTGAGCGAAGTTACAGGGGAATTGTCCATCATGGTGGCCGCGCCTGTCTGGTTGAACGGCATAGAGGGCGGCACTGTCGCCGGTGTAGTCTACTTTGTGCCCCATGAAACCTTCCTCAATGACATCATGGAGTCCATTCATATCAGCGAAAACAGCGGCGCGTACATGATTGACTCCACTGGTACGACGATTGCGGACACCACGCTGGACACAGTATCGGTTCAGAACATTGAGCAGGAGGCCCAACAGGATTCCTCCCTCTCCGCCCTGGCGGCGCTGCACGCGGACATGCGGGCGGGGAACAGCGGCTATGGCAGCTATGAGATAAGCGGCGCCCAGAAATATCTGGCCTACGCCCCGGTTCCCCAGACCGACGGCTGGACCGTCGCTGTCACCGCGCCCGTTAAGGATTTTCTGGGCGCCACCTATACAAGCACACTTCTGACCGCCATTCTTTTAATTGTCATCCTGGTCATTGCCATCCTCCTGGCGGTTCGAATGGCGGGCGAGATCGGCAATCCGATCCGGGCCTGCGCCGAGCGCCTTCAGCTTCTGGAGCAGGGAGACCTGTCCTCCCCTGTCCCCACTTACGAGCGCAGAGATGAGATCGGTGTCCTTTCGCTCACTACCCGGCAGATCACCACGCGGCTTCAGGAGCTGATCGGTGATATTGGCTACCTGTTGGGGGAGATGGCCGACGGGAACTTTGATGTCCGTTCGAGGGATTATGACCTCTACCAGGGCGACTATACGAATATCCTGGCCTCCGTGCGCAACATCAACCGCAACCTCAGTCACACGCTTCAGCAAATCAATCTGGCCGCGGACCAGGTTTCCGCCGGCGCCGAGCAGGTATCCTCCGGCGCGCAGGCGCTCGCACAGGGCGCCACGGAGCAGGCCAGCGCGGTGGAGGAGCTCTCCGCTACCATATCCGAGATTGACAGCACAGCCCGGGAAAATGCCGAGGCCTCCACCCAGGTCAAGGAAAAGTCCGGCCTGGCTGGCGAAAAGGTGACTGTGAGCCATGAAAAGATGTCTGCGCTGACGGATGCCATGTCCGATATTCTGAAGGGGCACCAGGAGATCAGCCAAATCATTGAAACAATTGAAAACATTGCGTTTCAGACAAATATCCTGGCTCTGAATGCCGCGGTGGAGGCCGCCCGGGCCGGCTCCAGCGGAAAGGGCTTCGCAGTCGTGGCCGACGAAGTGCGCAATCTGGCCGCCAAATCGGACCACGCCGCCAAGCAGACCAAGGAGATGATCGAGCGCTCCACCAAACATGTGGAGCGGGGCGGCCAGTTGACTGGGGAGGTCAGCGCGGTTCTGGAAGAGACCACCCGTCTGGTTCAGGATACCGTCGCTTTCATTGACCAGGTGGCCGGCAACATTGTCTCGGAGGCCCACTCCATTGACCAGGTATCCGAGGGCGTTGACCAGATCTCCAGTGTGGTACAGACGAATTCCGCCACAGCAGAGGAGAGCGCTGCGGCCAGCGAGGAGCTCTCGGGGCAGGCTCAGCTGCTAAAGGAGCTGACCGGGGGATTCACCTTCCGCAAGGACGATACCGGTACTGCTCAGCCTCCGCAGTAACCATATGGGACCTTCCGCCGTAAAGCAGACTTCCCAAAGCCCAGGCGTCCCCGCAACAAAAAAGCTGCATGGAATTGAATTCCATGCAGCTTTTTTGTTGCCTATTTTCTTATCCGTGCAGTGAACAGCCGTTCAGCGCTCCGTTTTCCCTTGCTGTTCCCCCACCATGTGCCGGTATGCCTTCATCCGCGCTTCGCTGATCCGTCCGGCACAGACCGGACAGCCGCACTTTCGTTTTCCAGCCCTGGAGTAGACGACCGCCTTCCACACATGTCCCTCCGGGCACTGCCACCAGACCTTTCTCCGGCTCCCAGCCGTCACCATTCTGGGCGTCAACTGGCCGTTCAGCGTCGGGTGCCACTGGGCGGCGACCTTCGGCTCCACGGTCTCCAGGTCGTTAAAGCCGGGCCAGACCTTCCGCCCGGCGCAGAAGGGACACCCCGCCCCCTCCCTGCTCCTGGAGGTCACCGTGGCCTTCCACGCGTGGCCCAGGGGACAGAGCCACCAGACCTTTCGATTGCTGTTGGGTGAGACATTCTCCGGCCTCAGGGCGCCGTTTTTGTCCGGATGCCATTGAGCGGCCAGTTGGGGAAACTGGCTGGCCAAATCGTTTTCTCCCGGAATGATCTGCTTGCCGGCACAGACCGGACAGCCGTTTCCCAGACTGGTTCGTGACAGCACACTGGCCTGCCATTCATGGCCTTTGTCGCAGCGCCACCATACCTTGCGTCTGGTACCAGCCGTAAGGTCTCCGGGGGTCAGGCTTCCGTTCCGGGTTGGATGCCACTGGGCGGCCAGCTCAGGGCGCAGGGTTGCCAGGTCGTTTTCCCCTTCCGCCAGCTTACGGTTGGCGCAGACCGGACAGCCGCAGCCGTTTACCCTTGTCTTTACCTCCGCCTGCCACTCATGGCCCTTCTCGCAGCGCCACCACACCTTCCGGTGGCTGCCGGGGAGCACCTCGCTCGGGGTGAGCGCTCCGTTTCTGGTCGGGTGCCACTGGGCGGCCAGCTCCGGCCATAGCGTGGCAAAATCCGTCTCTCCCGGCCACGCCATGACGCCCCTGCAAAAGGGGCAGCCTGTGTGGTTGCTGGTCCTGCTCGTCACTTCTGCCTGCCACTCATGGCCTTTCCCACAGCGCCACCACACCTTCTTTTTACTTCCATAGCTCACCGTCTCAGGGGTAAGCGCTCCATTTCGCTCAGAATTCCACTGCCGGAGCAGCTCCAGCTCCCCGGTTCGTTTACAGTAGTCGAACAGTGTTTCGCGCATGGTGTACTCCTCCGTTAGCGCGGCAGCGGGCAAAGGGAGTGAAAACGGTTTCCGCAGAAGCCGCCCCGCCGCCGCGGGCGTCCCCGGCCGTTGCCCAGGCGCCCACCGCCTCAGCCGCCCTTAACGTGGCGGGCAACCCGCTTGTCCTCGGTGCGGATATGTGTAATCAGTGTGCCCACCAGAGTGTTGAGGGTATGCAGGGATTTCACACTGGGCCCCTCCGCGCCGATCTGGTTGGCCGCCGCAGCCAATTCGCGCTCATACCCCTCGTGGAAGGTGTGGTGGGCGTTGTAGCCGGGGTATTTGCTTTGAAGCTGGAGCTGCTCCTCATCGCGGAAATGCTTGCTGACATAGCTGTTCAGAAACTGCACGGTTTCATTGATCTTGGTGCGTCCGGCCCCCTGGGCACAGGCGTCCATTAGGGCGTTGATGGCGTCAAAGAGCTGTCTGTGCTCACTGTCAATCAACTGGTTGCCGGTCAGCAGGTCCTGAGTCAATTCATAACGCATAGGTACAATCTTCCTTTCCAGTAAATCAAATCCATATAGGACTAGAGGATATTCTCTATACTTTTAAATCGTCCATCCGTTTCAAAAATTAACCCCTTCCAGGCAAATTCCGCAGTTCCAAAAATTTTTTCAAAAAGGACTTAATAATTCCAGCTTTGCACCGATCAAACAGATAGTGCAACGCACTGGAGGGCGGCGTCCTCAGTCCAAACCGCCGCCCTCCCTCCTCCAAATTTCAAACAGGCTGTCCCGGGCGGGGCTGCCCTGTCTGAAATAGATTCCGGGTCTGCGCGGCCTGCCCGGCCGGCTACGGGCTGCACTACCCACCACCCCTGCGGCCCGGGAGGAAGGAACCTCCCGGAGAACAATGTTAAGGAGAGTAAGACATCATGCGTATTCAGCACAATATTATGGCGATGAACGCCTACCGCAACTACACCAACAACACCTCCGCCCTGTCCAAGAACCTGGAGAAGCTGTCCTCCGGCTACAAGATCAACCGCGCCGGTGACGACGCCGCGGGCCTCGCCATCTCCGAGAAGATGCGCGCCCAGATCACCGGCCTGGAGACCGCTCAGAAGAACGCCAAGGACGGCATCTCCCTGGTGCAGACCGCCGAGGGCGCCTTGACTGAGGTCCACGACATGCTCAACCGTATGGTGGAGCTGGCCGACCAGTCCGCCAACGGCACCTACGACGTGGAGACCGACCGCGCCAACCTGCAGAAGGAGGTTGAGCAGCTCAAGAGCGAGATCAACCGCATCGCCGACTCCGCCAACTTCAACGGCATCAAGCTGCTGGACGGCTCCATGGACGCCGGTTCCGTCGCCAAGACCTTTGATGCCACCACCATCACCGGCGTGTTCGGCGGCGCTCCCATCGGTACGACTGCCGCTGTGACCGGCGCGTACAAGGCCGCCTTTACCAAGAGCACTGGTACTGCCACCGGCGGCAGCGCCGATATCGTGGTTTCCTACCGCGACGCCGAGGGCACGGTGCAGACCGTCACCGTTACCATGGATAATCTCGCCGCCAATGCGTCTGTCGGCCAGTTTGTAAATGCCTTGGCTGGCAACGACACCCTGTCCGGCCTCTTTGATATTAAGGCCAGCGGTACAAATGGCATTACATTTACGGCCAAAGAGGGCGGTGCGGCTTCCGAGAGCGGCAAGGCTGGCCAGGCCAACATTACCGGCATTGCCATCAACTATAAGGACAAGGATGGCAAGGTGCCTACTAAGGCTCCCAAGTTTGGTAACGTCACCAAGACGGCTACGGGCGTGGACTCCAAGGTCAATCTGACCGGCACCGCCAAGGAAGGCGACTTCGTCATGATCGACGGCATGAAGTACACCTTCGCCTCCGGCGCGGACGGCTCCGACGGCGCCACCTTCAGCGACAAGGCCTCCCTGATCGCCGCCGCCGCCAAGAACGGCATTACGATCAACGCGGACAACACCGTCAAGAAGGGCGGCACCGCGCTGACCCTCCAGATCGGCGATACCGGCGACGACTTCAACCAGTTGAAGGTCAACATTGCGGACACTCACGCCAAGGCCCTGGGCATCGCCGATATTGACATCTCCACCCAGGCCGGCGCCAAGGCGGCCGTGGATAAGATCAAGGCCGCTATCAACTATGTGTCTGATGTCCGCGGCACCCTGGGCGCCACCCAGAACCGCCTGGACCACACCATCAACAACCTGTCCGTCATGACGGAGAACATCCAGGACGCCGAGTCCACCATCCGCGACACCGACGTGGCCGACGAGATGATGGCCTACACCAAGAACAACATCCTGATCCAGTCCGCCCAGGCCATGCTGGCTCAGGCTAACCAGGTGCCCCAGGGCGTCCTGCAGCTGCTCCAGTAAGCTCTGGTGCTGGCTGAGTAGCTGCATGCCCCCGCCCACCCCCGTGC
>ERZ1036412.662-NODE-662-length-19874-cov-9.159695_pt1 | contig 19874 bp, 23 predicted proteins | sample MGYA00514218_ERZ1036412 | MGnify/ENA primary metagenome ERZ1036412 (study PRJEB33795, sample SAMN09464944) | human gut metagenome | host: Homo sapiens | place: USA: Stanford, California | collected 2016-11 | study: EMG produced TPA metagenomics assembly of the... | reverse complement strand
TAAAAAAAACGATATTCGGGTGGGTTATTTTGTTATACCCTAAATTACCCTCTGAATTTGTTTTTAAATTTGGAGGGATTTTTTTATGTCCTTTTTTCGGGCAGTTATCTATCTGCTCATACGAAGCAAAATTTATCAATACATAGCATATCAGAGAACGGCAGGAAACCAGTTAAAAAAATTTCTGCCAGTGCAACGGTACTTCTCACCTTGAAAGTAGAAGTACAATCTCCATACAATAGAATTACTATTTCCTATAACCGTAAAGGTCACAGAGCCTTTGCGGTTTTTCTTTTGTCGATTTTTGTTGGAAAGTGCCGTAGGGCTGTTTCTGATATGCGGTGTCGTTCTCCGCCTCTCCATCTGGATTTTTTACATTTCAAAAATTCAGATGGGAGGTATTTATGGTGAAATATGCACCAAGAAAGGTATATATCAGAGAAAGTGGCGGCTATGTGGAATTATCCTACACGGAGTTCTGCCGTTGCAGGGAATCCGACCAGACCTATATGGACAAGCTGTTTATCCCCATTCAAGGCTGTCTGCTTGAAGTCGTGAGGGAGCAATACACAGACTTCTACCGTGACAAGGAACGGTGGCGTTATCTGCAAAAATTAGATACAAAGAATAGACTGCTATCTCTCGACGGATTTACGGACAGCGAGGGGAATCCTCTGGACTTTATCACTGATGAAGCGGTGGACATTGCAGAAACCGTTGTCAATGCGGTCATGGTGGACAGGCTGAAAGCCGCCCTGCCTTTGCTGTCGGATAGTGAACAGGAGCTGATACAGGCAATCTTTTTTGACGGACTTTCCGAGCGTGAAGTCGGGGCGAGGTTGGGCATAACCCAGAGCGTTGTAAACAAACGCAAAGCCAGAATCCTAATAAAACTAAGAAAGATAATAGAAAATTAAAATTTAAGGCGTTCAGCCCCCTTGTTTTTTCCTTTGGGAAGATGAGGGGGCTTTTCTCTGCCCTCTCAATCAATTCTGATTGGAGGAAGTAAGAATGGCATACAACCACGGACGGGAGGACAGGAAATGGCGTATCTGGAAAGAAGCGGAGGAAAAGCTGCTGCGTGAGTGCGGCGTTGATGAAGCGACCATTGAGCAGATACGCATGGCGGACAGGGCAGACTTCAATTCCAACAGGCGGTTTTACCGATGGACGAATGACGTTGCGGAATATCTTGAGGACATGGCAGGCAGGGAGCGGCAGGCGGAAGTGGGTACGGTTGCGGAGTTACTGGAAGAGATTGAGAGCGAAAATCTCTATCAAGTATTAGTCACGGTGGACGGGCGTACCTTGAAAATCGTCCTGCTGAAAATGCAGGGGTATTCCACAAAGGAGATTGCCCCGCTTGTGCATTTGACGACTGGTGCCATCTATGCGAGGTTAGACCATCTGCGGAAGAAGCTGCGGAAAATTTTATAGCTTCTAAAACAGCCTGCCATCCTGCGGGCTACTGGGTGAGGGATGGAAATCCCCTCACTCATTTTTTGCAGGAGGACAACAGGATGGCATACAGGGTTAAGGCATACACGCTTCGGGAGGAATCCACGGAAAGCGGCACAAGGTATTTTATCAGCTTTAAGGACGGGCAGGGCAAATCCCACGAGTTGGAAGTGTCGGAACAGTTCTTTATGGAGTTTCGGCAGATGGAGCGCAGGAACAGGAATCTTTTCTAATGGGACGAGCGGCACAGGGAGTTTAACGAGGTATGGGACGAAACCCTTTACAGACGGGCGTTGCGTGTGCCTAAGAGCCTTGATGAACGCATGGTTGAGGAAGAACGGAATGAAACGCTCTATAAGGCGGTTGGGAGCCTTCCAGAGATACAAAGGCGGCGTTTCCTGCTCTACTACGAGTATGAGTTCAATTTTTACCAAATCGCCGCTATGGAGCATTGCACCGCTTCGGCAATACAGAAATCTGTTGCGATTGCAAAGGAGAAAGTAAAGGCGGAAATTGAAGAAATATCTCCAACCGTGACCGACACCGCCCGAAAAAGAAATCTGTTTTTTATTTGTGTGGGATTGGCGGCATTACATACTCTCACTTTTTTCCGTGGGAGTAAATCTATTTTTAAGGAGGTCAACGCCTATGTGCAACGAAAACAAAGACACCGCCCGAAAGGAGGAAAGCCATGCAGAAGTTACAGACAGTCAACGCCGAAACGCTCCTTTATGAACCGCTTGAGAAACCATCCTTTGTGGTGGACAGCCTTATCCCGACAGGCTTATCGCTGTTCTGCGGCTCACAGAAGATAGGCAAAAGCTGGCTCATGCTGAAGCTATGCTTATGCGTGTCGCAGGGAATCCCTTTATGGGATATGCCGACAATGGAGGGCGATGTGCTTTACCTCTGCCTTGAGGACACGTTCTGCCGCATACAGGACAGGTTATTTCGTTTGACGGACGAAGCAAGCGGGCGGCTCCACTTTGCCGTGGCAAGCTGCAAGCTGTCAGACGGTCTTATCGTGCAGCTTGAAGATTATCTGAAAGATTACCCAGACAGCAGGCTCATTGTCATTGATACCTTGCAGAAAGTCCGTACAGCTTCAAAAGACAATGCCTATGCAAGCGACTATGGGGACATCTCCCTCATCAAAGACTTTGCCGACAGGCACTCTCTGGCGGTCATTGTCGTACACCACATCCGAAAGCAGAATGACAGCGACGTGTTCAACAAGGTGTCTGGGACGACAGGATTAACGGGGAGTGCGGACGCTACCTTTGTTCTGGAAAAGGAGAAACGTGCGTCTGACACCGCCAAGCTGTATGTGACGGGCAGGGACACGCCTTATCAGGAATACACGCTGCGTTTCCGTGATTGCCGTTGGGAGCTTGTGGAGCGGAAAACGCAGGAGCAGCTTGCGAAAGAAACGATACCAGATGTCCTTTTTCGGTTGGTGGATTTTATGAGGGATAAGGAAGAATGGATAGGCACGGCAACGGAACTGTTAGCCGCTATGGGGGAAACGGAAACCATACCCACGGTGATTACGAAATGGCTGAATGAATACCGCACCACATTTTTAAGCGAGAACCGTATCTGCTACCAGTACAGCCGCAGGAAAGACGGCAGGCGGATTGCCCTTGCAAGGAGGGCGGGTGACAGCGGTGATGGTGGTGACAGCGATATTAGGATACCCCCCTGTTACTGTCATTGACGCTTAAAGCCATGTAAAGCTGGCGGCTCTGCCCTGCGGGTGACAGCAGTGACGGTGGTGACAGTGATTTTAGGATACCCTGCCGCTGTCATCCCTACGGGAGAACACCCCGTAAACGCAAAATGCAGGCGTGAGATTTACTCGCCCTTTTCGGTCGTGTAAAACCACCCCTGCGGTCAGAAAAATCATTCCGATTTTTCCGACTGCGTTTACAGGGTGTAACACACTACACTTTGCCCTGCAAAGTCGTGTGCCAGACGTTCCCTCTGGACTCCCTTAAGGCAGGGCTGTGCCCTGCTATCCTACGCCTTACGGCTTCGGATAAAAGAATGGCGGCATGACGGTGACGGCTCTTGCGAGGGGGGTATCCCAAAAACACCGTCATCATCGACATGACCGTCATGCAGGGGGTGAGGGTGACAGTTGCGGCAGTCGGCAGGGGGTATCCCAAAACTGCTGTCACCACCGTCACCGCTGTCACCCCAAAGGACGGTCACCCGCCGAAAGAAAGGAGGAATCCGCCTATGCCTTATGCAATCCTGCGTTTCCAGAAACGAAAAGCGGGCGGCGTTGCGGCTTGTGAACGCCACAACGAGCGGAAGAAAGAAGCCTACAAAAGCAACCCAGATATAGATATGGAACGCTCTAAAAACAATTACCATCTCATAGCACCACCAAAGTACACCTACAAGAAAGAGATTAACCGCATGGTAGCCGAAGCGGGGTGCAGGACAAGGAAAGACAGCGTGATGATGGTGGAAACGCTCATCACAGCTTCACCAGAATTTATGAACCAGTTACCGCCCGAAGAACAAAAAGCGTATTTCCAGACGGCTCTTGACTTCATTTCGGAGCGTGTTGGAAAGCAGAATATCCTCTCCGCTGTCGTCCATATGGACGAGAGAACGCCCCATATGCACCTCTGCTTTGTGCCGATTACGCCAGACAATAAGCTGTCAGCGAAAGCTATCTTAGGCAACCAGAAATCATTATCCGAGTGGCAGACCGCCTACCATGAGCGGATGTCCTCACGGTGGAATCAGCTTGAACGGGGGCAGTCCTCAATGGAAACCAAGCGGAAACACGTCCCCACATGGCTCTATAAATTAGGCGGCAGGCTTGATAAACAGTATGAAGAAATCGTGTCTGCCCTATCCGACATCAACGCCTTTAACGCAGGGAAGAAAAGGGATAAAGCGTTAGATTTACTCTCTGCATGGCTGCCAGACGTGGAGAAATTCTCTAAGGAAATCGGGAAACAGCAGGCGTATATCGACAGTTTGAAAGAGAGAATTGGGCAGGAATCAGACTATGCGGGGCGTATGCGTGATGAAAAGTACGAGCAGGAACTAAAGGTGCAGAAAGCGAATCAGAAGATATTTGAATTGCAGAGAACCAACGAGCAGATGGGGCGGCTGCTGTCAAAAATACCGCCCGAAGTGTTGGAAGAATTGCAGAAAAATCATAGAAGCAGAGCGAAAGAAAGGTAGATATGTGAATGAAGAAACAGGATTTTAAGGTGTTAAAGACCAAAGACTTGTACCCGTTCCCCGACAATCCGTTTCATGTGGCAGAAGATGAAACACTGTCAGAGTTAGCGGAAAGCATCAAGGAATTTGGCATTGTCACGCCGATAATCACACGCCCGAAAGAGGACGGGGACGGTTATGAAGTGATTGCAGGACAGCGGCGTGTCCGTGCTTCTGAACTTGCAGGGATAAATACCGTGCCTGCGTTTGTCCTGCCCTTAGACCGTGACCGAGCCATCATCACCCTTGTAGACAGCAATTTGCAGCGTGAGAATATCCTGCCATCGGAGCGGGCGTTTGCTTACAAGATGAAATCCGAAGCCATGAAGCGGCAGGGTTTCCGCACAGACTTAACCTCGTCACAAGTTGTGACGAAGTTGCGGACGGACGACAAGGTGGCACAGGGCTTCGGCGTGGGCAGGATGACCGTGCAGCGTTTTATCCGCCTGACGGAACTGATACCGCCGATTTTGCAGATGGTGGACGAGGGGAAAATCGCCCTCACGCCTGCGGTGGAACTGTCCTTCTTGAAGAAAGACGAGCAGGAAAACCTCTTTGCCACGATGGAGAGCGAAGAAGCAACGCCCTCACTCTCACAGGCACAGCGGATGAAACAGTTAAGCCAGAGCGGGCGGCTTGACATGGATACGATATTTGCGATTATGACGGAGGAAAAGGGCAACCAGAAAGAAACCTTGAAAATCAACACAAGCAAGCTGAAAAAATACTTTCCGAAGAACACAACGCCGAAGCAGATGGAGGAAACCATCATCAAACTTTTGGAGCGTGAGTTGCAGAGGAAACGCAACCGTGACAGCCGCTAATCTTCTTTTTTCGGGAAGTAAATACAGAGAGTTGAGGTATGGAGAATGAGAGAAATCCAGTATGAAATCGTAAAGGAAATCGCAGTATTGTCTACGGGCGACAGTGGCTACACAAAGGAAATCAATCTCATTTCATGGAATGGGAAAGAGCCGAAGTATGACATCCGCAGCTTTTCCCCGAACCGTGAAAAGTGCGGCAAGGGAATCACGCTGAACGCTGATGAAGCGGCGGCACTCCTTAAAGCATTACAGAAAGAATTAAACAGCGAGGATTAATGGTATCTGATTGGCAGGGCGGGGACATTTCCAAACTCTTCCCTGCCCTGTCTGGAAAGGAAGATTTAAGTATGGGCGAGGATAAGAAAGCAGATAAAAAGAGAAAGCGTATCGTGCCAAAAGCACCAGTGCAGATGATAATCAGCCGTGAATATGTCGGCACACAGACCGTTACAGAAGCGTTTGTCCCGATTATCTCCGAGGATATTCGGAAGAAGATTGCCGAGGGCGACACCTTCGACAATGAGGGGCTGTCCGCTTAGAATGTACGCAATGGGACATGAAAACAGATAGGACAGATACGGAGGTTTTACAGTATGGCAGGAATCAAAGAAGAAAAGAAAATCTATTTAGTCGGCATTTATTGCCGCTTATCTAAAGACGATGGTACGGATAACGAGAGTGCGAGCATTGCGACACAGAAATCCATCCTCACGGATTATGTGAAAAAGCAGGGATGGCACATAGCAAAAACGTATGTGGACGATGGTTATTCTGGTACAAATTTCCAAAGACCAAGTTTCCAGAATATGATAAAAGACATTGAAAGCGGTCTGATAAACTGCGTGATTACGAAAGATTTATCCCGTCTGGGGAGAAACTATCTTGATTGTGGGTTATATCTGGAAGTTTTCTTCCCAGAGCATAACGTGAGGTATATAGCGGTCAATGACGGCGTAGATACCTTGAATAAATCTGCTATGGACATCACGCCTTTCCGCAACATTTTAAACGAAATGTATGCCGCTGACATATCTGTTAAGATAAAATCGGCATATCGGGCGAGGTTTCAACAGGGGAAATTCATGGGAACTACCGCCCCTTATGGCTATATCAAAGACCCTGCCGACCACAACCATCTGCTGATAGATGATAAAGTGGCACATGTTGTAAAAGAGATATTCGACCTTGCATTAAAAGGGAATGGAGTTGCCAAAATTTGCAGACATCTTAATAAACAGCATATCCTACGCCCTGCCGCTTATGCGGCGGAGCGTGGCGAAACAGGCTTTGAACGTCATTTTGAGGGGAACGAGGACAAACGCTATATTTGGAGTGGGAACAGCGTGAGGAGCATTTTAAGAAGCCCGATATATGCGGGAAATCTTGTAGGCTACAAACGGATTGCCGCCAATATGAAAAGCAAGAAACGCCCCTCTAAGCTGCCCGAAGAATGGGAAGTGATACCCAATACCCATGAGGGAATAGTCACGCAGGAGGAATTTGATATTGTCCAACAGCTTATTACAAGTCGTAGGCTTCCACAGAACAAGGGAGGATTTGTAAATATTTTTGCAGGCGTTATCAAGTGTGTGGACTGCGGATGTGCTCTGCGGGCAATGAACGTACACAGGAGGAAACGCCCAGAGATTATCGACTGTGTACAGTATTCATGTAATAATTATGCAAGAAACGGAAGAAGCGAGTGTAGTGCCCACAATATAGAAGCAAGGGATTTATTCAATGCCGTTCTTGCCGACATCAACTGTTTTGCGGATATGGCAGTGAATGATGAAAAGGCGGTCAGGGCCATAGAAAAGCGGCTCACGGAAACAGACCAGAGCAGGGCGAAAGCATTAGAGAAAGAACGTAAGAAGCTGAACAAACGCCTTGCGGAACTGGACAGGCTGTTTTCCTCTCTCTACGAGGATAAGGTCATGGAGCGTATTACCGAGCGGAATTTTGAGATGATGTCGGGGAAATACCAGAAAGAGCAGCTTGAAATTGAAGCAAGGCTGAAAGAGGTGACGGAAACTCTTAATGAAAGCTACGAGAAATCACGGGGAATCCGTGACTTCCTCGCCCTTATCCGAAATTATCAAGGCTTAAAAGAACTGGATGCAACAGTTATAAACGCACTCATAGACAAGATACTTGTTTCGGAGCGTGAGAAGATGGCAGACGGAACAGTGAAGCAGGAAATCAAGATTTACTATAAATTCATCGGCTTTGTCGATGAATTACATATCATACCTACAAAACGGTGGGCAGCAATGCCCGCTAAAAATTGTACGGTGTGCGGCGTTGAATATGTCCCGGGCTCTGGTGCATCAAGGTATTGTCCTGCTTGTGCCAAGAAGATACGGAGGGAGAAATCAAACGAGAGCAAACGCAGGAGCAGAGAACAGAAAAGGATAGCATGTATGAACTGTCCGCAAAAAATGACCGACTGATTTGGAGCAGCGTTCCGGTAGAATTGTCCGTCAGGGCAATGAAAATCCGCAGGTAGATATTTACCGCTATGTAACAGAGCAGACCTTTGATGCATACCTCTATCAGCTTGTGGAAGGTAAGCAGAAGTTCGCAAGTCAGATTATGACGAGCAAATCTCCGGTCAGGTCGGCAGAGGATATTGATGAAACCGCACTGTCCTATGCAGAGATAAAAATGCTTGCAACAGGTAATCCATATATCAAAGAAAAGATGGACTTAGACATTCAGGTACAGAAGCTGAAGATGTTAAAATCCAATTTCTTATCGGAGAAATACGGACTGGAGGATAAGGTCATCAAGTTCTATCCACAGCAGATTGCTTACTTGAAATCCCGTGTAGAGGGACTTACAAAAGATGTTGAAACAGCAAAATTACACCCGAAACCGATAGACGAGCAGCCGCTTGGAATGATGGTATCGGGTGTTTCTTATTCCGAAAAAGCCGAAGCAGGTCAGGCAATCATCAATGCCTGCAAGTCAATGAACAGTCCAGATGCGATACCACTTGGCGAGTACCGTGGCTTTCAAATGGAACTGTATTTTGATACGGTGCAGCGTAATTATGTTGTGAAATTAAAGGGCGAAACAAGCAGAGATGTACCGCTTGGCGATGATGCTCATGGTAATATCGTGAGAATAGATAACGGCATAGAACGCTTTGAGGAAGCACTTGCTGATACGAAAAACAGCCTTGAAAATACGGAGAAGCAGTTTGAAACAGCGAAGCAGGAAATCGAAAAGCCGTTTGCAAAGGAGGAAGAATTGAGGGCAAAAACTGCTCGACTTGATGAGCTGAATATCCTGCTCAATATGGATAAAAAGGAAAATGAGATTGTCGGCGGAGAGCCTGATGAGGGCGAAGCAGTCGGCGGCAGAAAGGAGAAATCGTATGAGAGATAAACAGGAAGGCGGTGGTCGATATGCCATTTATCGCACCTGAGTTAATCATTCAGGCGAAGCAGATGGACTTATTAACCTACCTGAGAAATTATGAACCGTATGAGCTGGTTAAGTTTTCAGGTAACACCTATTGCACCAGAACCCACGACAGTTTGAAGATTTCAAATGGGAAATGGATATGGTGGTCGAGAGGTATTGGCGGCAGGAGTGCTTTGGATTATCTGATTAAGGTCAAAGGCTACAGCTTCCTTGAAGCGGTGGAAACCATTATCGGACACACAGCGATTCAGGCTCCGGTCTATGAAAAGCCACAGCCAAAAGAGGAAAATAAACCGCTTCTTCTCCCTGAAAACTGTGCTTCCAACAGAGTGATTACAGAGTATCTTTTCGGGAGAGGAATAGATTTTGAAATCATCAATTACTGTATCTCTAATGACCTTATCTTTGAGAGCCTGCCGTATCACAATGTTGTGTTTGTAGGCTATGACGAGAAGAAAGAGCCGAAATATGCAGCCTACCGTTCCACGAATAAGCGTAGGATTATGGGCGATTGCAGTGGCAGTAAAAAAGATTATTCTTTTCGGCTTGGTAAGGAAAACTTGGAGGAAGTACACCTCTTTGAGTGTGCCATTGACTTGTTATCCTATGCCACGCTTGCGAAGCTGAACGGGCAGGATTGGAAAGAAATGAGCTTTGTTTCGCTGTCCGGGGTGTATTCTCCGGCAAAGAAAATTGAGGACAGTAAAGTGCCGATTGCACTGGAAAAGTATCTTGGCAGTAACCCATCTGTCAGGAAAATCCGTATCCATTTTGACAATGATATAGCAGGCAGAAAGGCAGCACAGACCTTAAAAACTATTCTGCCGGATAAGTATGAAATCGTTGATGAGCCACCAAAAGCAGGTAAGGACTTCAACGATTTTCTTTGTATGCGGATGGGAATTTACAATAAAAAAACACACGAAAGGAATGAAGAACGATGAATGATTCTAAGATTAAAGTCCTCTTGGTAGAACCGGAAAAGTACCCGAAGGAAATTGTAATCGACGACAGTCTGGAAGCAATGCAGGAGGTTGTCGGCGGGGATATTGAGGAATATATGCCCTATGACGATGACGTTGCAATCATCTGTAATGAGGAAGGAAAGATGAGAGGACTTCCGCTTAACCGTGCAGTTTATGTGCAGGACAATGATAAGAAAGAGATGGTAGATATTATCTGCGGCAAATTCTTTATCTGTTATGCACCGCCTGAGAGTGAGAGTTTTCAGAGCTTGCCGGACGATATGATAAAGAAATACAAGGAACAGTTCAAGTATCCCGAACGCTTTTCTAAGGAAGTGGGCGGCAATATCGTGGCTGAACCTTTTAAGCCGAAATCAAAGGATTATGAGAGATAGTAGACTGAGAACGGGGCAACCTGGAGGAGATGTTTATTCTTAGCGAGCAGACCATTTGGATAAACACAGTTTCCCAAACGGTAAAAGGCTCGTTAGGGGCTGCCCCCTAATACCCCGTGAGAAAGGAGAACTTGATTTGAGAGAGTTATTACTTATTGCCGCCGGAACACTGCTCGGCAGTTGTCTTGGCGTTACGATGATGTGCTTATTCCAGATTAACAAAGATTGCAGAGTAAAGAGAAAGGAAGATACCGATTATGAGAAAGAGAAACATTCAGAAGATTGTACGCTTTAACCGCAAGGAAGCACAGGATTTGGCAGCAAAGGCAAAGAAGGCTTGTCTTTCCGAAGCAGGACTTATCCGTTTACTTATCAGAGGTTACGAACCGAAAGAGAAACCCGATGACCGTTTCTATGATGTGATGAGGGAACTTTCCTCTATCGGTAATAACATCAATCAGCTTGCTGCCAAAGCGAATACACTTGGTTTCATTGACGCACCTATGCTGAAGAATGAAGCTGCAAAGTGGAATAAGTTCCAGTCAGAGATTGAGAGGACATATCTTCGTCCGAATCAGAGCGAAATGAAATGGCAGAATAACTATGTGGTCAATCGCATTAAGCCGGATAATGAACAGATATATTACATCATTGACTGTCCATTTGTGTTATGGGTGGGAAAACGCCGAATGATAAAAAGAGAATTGTTTGATGAGTACATTGAAAAAATGTATGAGATTTAGGAGGTGGAACGATGAATGTGGATTTTGCAGATGAAGAAATGATTGCTTATCGGGAAAGCCTTATAGAAAAGAAAAAAGAGCAGCCATTTTGGAAAAAGAAATGTTTGTCGGTAAATGAAACAGCCGCTTATACAGGTATCGGAAGGGGAAAAATACGAGAGTTGATGAAAAGGAAAGACTGCAATTTTATGACGACAGACGGTTATCAGGTGTATGTCATCATCGACAAATTTGTGGAATTTTTAAATAGCAGGAATGAAATATAGGAGGAACAGCCGTGGCAAGACCAAAACGAAAAGATAAAACAAGGACAGTTCTTCGCACGGGAGAACTTCAAAGAAGTGATGGAAGTTATCAGTACAGTTGGACTGATGAAAACCATAAAAGAAGATATGTCTATTCAAAAACGCTTGAAGCACTCAGGATTAAAGAGGAAGCGATTGAGAAAGACAAAAGTGATGGCATAAAAGCGGAAGCACGATATGTTACACTCGATGATTTATATGAGTTGTGGAAAGACCTGAAGAGAGGATTGAAAAACAACACTTTTGAGAATTACAAATATATTTATGAAACCTTTGTACGTCGGCAAATCGGTTCTAAGAGAGTTTCAACATTTTTGAAATCAGATATTAAGAGATTTTATAATTATCTGGTTGATGAGCGAGGATTGAAGCCAGCAACGGTTGATGGTGTCCACAACATTCTTCATCAGATATTTGATATGGCGGTTGATGATAACTATATCAGAAACAATCCGACAAATAATGTTTTAAGGGAATTGAAAAAAGCTCATTGCTTCAAGACAGAGAAACGCAGGGGACTTACTCGACCTGAGCAGGAATTGTTTATGGATTATCTGAAGAACTCTAATACAGCAGTGTATTGGTATCCGGTGTTTGCAGTAATGCTTGGAACGGGGTTAAGAGTTGGAGAAGTTACTGGACTCAGATGGTCTGATATTGATTTGGAAGATGGGATTATAGATGTTAATCACACGTTGGTTTATTATGACCACAGAACTTCTGAAGGAAAAAAGGGCTGCTATTTCAATGTGAATACTCCAAAGACAGAAGCAGGAAATAGACAAGTTCCGATGCTCGATTTTGTTAAAGAAGCATTTGTTATGGAAAAAGAAAGACAAGAACTGCTAGGGGTTCACTGCGAAGCGACCATAGATGGATATACAGATTTTATATTTCTCAATCGCTTCGGACAGCCACAACATCAATCGACTTTGAATAAGGCAATCCGACGCATAATCCGTGATTGCAACGATGAGCAGTTTTTGAAAACAGAAAACCCAGAAGTGCTTTTACCACATTTTAGTTGTCATTCGCTCAGACATACATTTACAACAAGAATGTGTGAAGCAGGTGTAAATATAAAAGTTATTCAGGATACACTCGGACATAAGGATATAACAACAACCTTAAATATCTATACTGATGTAACAAAGGAACTAAAAAGAACCGAGTTTGATGGACTGGATAAATACTTTAATAATTCAATAGCGTAGGAAAAAGTGGCGTACTTTAAAATGAAAATTGGTACGCTGCTTTTTTTGGTCTGATTGACTTATTCAATAATAAAGATTATAATTTAGTAAGTAATCCGATTGAAGAACCCATTCTCTCAATCGGGATTTACATCAAATACATCAAATAATACAACTGTTTATGCGGAAAGTAATCAATTTTAAAGGTAAACAAGGCTTTTTATCTGGTTGAAAAAAGCAAAGTAGGGAGTTGCTCAGGAATATGAGTGGCTTCGGAATTGCGTCGGAGAAAGTCCCGACAATGAAGTCACAGGGCGCTGCGAAGAACGAAGCAAACAATGCTGCACAGTCTGCTCCGGCAAAATCTGTTGCAACATTTACCGCTACATCTGACATGGCAGAAAAGATTGATTTCTCTAACGTAGAAGTGGAACCATTATTCAAAGATATGGTTGATTTCGAAACATTCAGTAAATCAGATTTCCGTGCTGTAAAGGTAAAAGAATGTGAAGCAGTTCCGAAATCCAAGAAGCTTCTGAAATTCGTTCTGGATGACGGAAGTGGTGAAGACCGCGTGATTTTAAGCGGTATTCACGATTATTACGAGCCAGAAGAACTGGTTGGAAAGACATTGCTTGCAATCACAAACCTTCCACCACGTAAGATGATGGGAATTGATTCTTGTGGTATGATCATCTCCGCTACACACCTTGTAGAAGGAAGAGAAGGACTGAACGTTCTGATCCTTGATGATCACATTCCGGCAGGAGCAAAATTGTACTAAGAGCAAGAAATTTTAAGCTATATTTTAAACAGAAAAACAGGTTACTACACCACATTTACACCAAATTTTTTAAAAGTCTAAGAGAAGGACTCTGCAAAAGAATGGTGTAAAAGAAAACTAGTAATAAAAGATACAGTTGAGTGTACCAAAAAAGTTGGTACACCCAGCTGTTTTTTGTTTTATTAAAAATATCTAAATATCAAAAATGGAAGTAATCAGTGTTGTAGTTGGTTATTTTTTATTCTATATTGCACATCAACAATTCAAAAATTTTTATATATTTCCCAGAAGACCCTGTAAAAATGTCTCTCAGCCTTTCGTTATATAGAAGGATATTTAATAATATCAATCTTTGTACATTGACAATTGAATAGCTTTTGAATATGAAGATACCTGAATTGAATATGCATGCGGCGTGTCTGTTCAGAGCATACAATCCTAAAAAGAAGAGGGTTAGGGAACGGAAATATTTGAAAGCGTAATAAAACGATTTATTAACTGCACAAGAGATAGATTAATAAAAACTATGCGTGTAGGTGATGAAGTACAAAAAACTATATCTACACTTGATTTTTTTGATACAGAATTGAAAGGAAGGATATTTATGACAAGATTAACGAAGTATGAGAAGGAAACTATTATTCTCTTTAATGAGGGAGAGGACAAGGCAAATATCTACACCCACAACGCCGGATTGAAAAAGAGGTTAGCTGCTTTTTCTAAGAAGTACCCTGACCTTTGCCGACTGGAAAAATCCAATGTTCAAGGCGGTGTTTCTTATGTGCTGGCAAAGTCCCGTCTGTCTATCCGCTTCCTGCCGCCTTACAGTGAGGAACGCAGACAGAAAGCCAGTGAATATGCGAAAAAGCATGGGCTGAACAGCCAGCAGGGATAATGTGATAATCAGGGCTGATATGCGGTTAAAATGTCAGGTGCAGACCTGATGTTTTGACCGTTGACTATCGCCTGTGAGGAAAGTATCGGGGACTATGGATTTTGCGAAAATGTGCGTTACAAGGCTTGAACAGGAACTCTGCACACAAATTTTTTCTTCCATTCGTTAAGTTGATGAAGTATAATGAAAAGTAAGATAAAGTTAATTCTTGGAGGTGTTATTCATGTTTGGTTTTAAGAAAAATGAAAAGCCAACGCTCATTATTGAAGCAAAAGATCTAATGGAAATTATCAAGTCTGATTATGATAATGATATGGCTTTTACTCTTATTGAGTTTTCCTATAATGAGAAAAAATATGTGATGGGTTCCTGTGTTTTACCTGCTAACGCAGAGGAATGTAAAGAAAATATATCTTTTATATTTCAAGACAGAGTTTTTGAAAGTTTTGAAGAATTTCAAACTGCTATTATTATAGATAATAAAAACATCTTACAATTAGAAAAACCCCTTGAAATTTTAAGAGCAGGAATTATTGATAATGAGCCTATGCTGAAAACGCCATGGGGAGATAAAAGATTAGCTGATAAAGCTGTTAATAAATAGCGTGTCGCTTTGAAAGGAGTACAAATTTATGGCATTATTGATGTTTAGAACTTTTGGAGTGATTATAGTATCATTTATAGTCTTAATTATGTATGTTTTGCATAGAAAGAAAAATGGGAAGTTTATAAAACGAAAGGCTGTCAATGAAGAAGAAAAAATAAAATATCAAAAATGGGAAAAAATAATCAATGTGATGGCAGTTGTTGGGTTATTGATTCTCGGTATATTTATAACTGTTCCTTGTTGTTTGGATATACCTTATTTACTATCTAATAATTTAGTTGAAGTTACCGGAGAAGTTACACAAGGTGCAATGTCAGGAGAAAACTCTAATAGTGAAAGAAGAATACATATTAGAGATGAGAAAACTGGAGAAGAACATTCATTAAAATATTGGGGAGCAGGTAGCGATTTAGGAGATAAGATAACTGTAAGGTATTTACCACACACAGAATATGGGTATGTAGTTGAATAGAATAAAAATAAATATCCTATTTTGTTTTGGGAAATTTGTAGATTACCTGTAATCTGCCACAACTGAATATGACTGTCAAGGTCAGATGAAGAAACCGATGTATTGAGCGTAAAGCAATCATGCGTCGGTTTTTCTTATTTCATGAGCTGACAGAATTCCGACTGTATATCACCCGTGAGGAAAGTATCGGGGACTATGGATTTTGCGGAAATGTGCGTTACAGGTAAACAATAAACCTTATGTGATGAAATTGATAATTGAATTGTTCATATTTATATGATAAAGTGTAGACATCAATATTTTTAATAGAGGTGAGATACTGTGAGCTTTTTAAGACTCTTAATTGTAGGGTTTATTGTCTGTGGAGTTTTAGATATATTGACGGCACGAGTAACAAAAAAAGAAACATCATCACTGAGCCATTTTACTGTAAGGGCTCCGATAGATTTTGCTTTTTTAGGAGCTATTGGAATGGGGCTGTTTATAGCTATAATGCTTTTTGCCAAACATGAAAGTCGTGTAATTCCCGTATGGATAATGATAGTTTTAAGTATTGGTTTGATGCTACCCTCTGCATTACTTATGATTGCACCAATAAAAGGAGTATGGGATATAATTGTAAGTAATGATGATATAACAGTGGTTAAAGGTTTTATATTCAAACGACACTGGAAATTTTCTTCTATCGAATATGCAAAAGCAGGTAGAGGTGGTTTGAAAGTTTATATCAATGGTGGAAAAAGAAAAGCATTTTTCTTGGATACCATGTGTCCTTCAAGCCAACATTTTATTGAACGAATGGAAAAGGAAGGCAAAACTATTATCCAACCAATGGAAAGCACTAAATAGGATATTAAACAATATATAAATATTGCAAAAGCGATCAGCTGCATAGTTGGTCGTTTTTGTTTATCCATTTGCATACTATTTATAATCTGCCATAACTGAATATAACCGTCAAGGTCAGATGAAGAAACCGATGTATTGAGCGTAAAGCGATCATGCGTCGGTTTTTCTTATTTCATGAGCTGACAGAATTCCGACTGTATATCACCCGTGAGGAAAGTATCGGGGACTATGGATTTTGCGAAAATGTGCGTTACAAGGTTTGAACAGGAACCCTGTACACAAAATTTTTTCTTCCATTCTTTATGTTGATGAAGTATAATGAGATATGAAAAATTGGGGTTTTTAATACTCGATTTCAAACAATCATTTTTATATAGCTGGAACTATGGAGGGCAAAAATGAATATTTTTTTACGAATGTGTTTGAATATAATTACACAAATAGGTCCCTATTTAGTTGTACTTCTTCTTTTGAAATATCTTGTAAATCTTCAACAAAAGAGAGCTAAAGAACGAGAGGAAGAACAGAAAAAGGGAATAATTAGAACGCATTATACAATAAAAACAGAGAAAACATTGACTATTATATTTGTTTTTGGAATTTTATTTACAGGAGGTTGTACTGTAGCAAGTGCTATCCAACAGGATGATATATTTCCTCCCTTGGTATTTGGCATTGCATTTGTTGTGTTTTTTATAGGCTCATTGAATATGATTATGTGGAAACTGGAAGTGGATGAAGATGAAATCACATGGCGTTCAACTTTTGGCAGAAAGAGAACTTTTCACTTTGAAGATATTACCTATTGCGAGAGAAAGAAAGGTTCTGTGCGTGTATATGTAAATGGAGAAAAGCTATTTACCATTGATAGTAATATTGACAAAGAAGAATTTATGGAGGACATAAAAAGGAGAAAAATCCCTGTAAAATCTTACTGGGCAAATCAGCATAAGAAAAATCGTAAATGACATAGATTTTATAACAGTACGATGTTAGACAACTGAATATGACCGTAAAGGAAGATGAAATATGAAAAAAGAGTTGAAACAAATATTGCTTATATGTTTATTTTTAATTATTGGTTGTGTACTTGGTTATTTTGTAGCACTTAATCAAATGAATCAGCTTAGTGACCCTGAGTACATTGCGTTTTGGACAAGTCAAAATATGTCTGTTCCTGAACCATTAGGATTTACAAGAAGCATTCTTTCTTTTGGATTGCTTTTTGCTGGAATGCCAACAGGTTTGATTTTTTATAGCGGTTTAGTTAAGAAATGGCTAACTCCTATCGCACCTAAAATAATAGATGTAAATGACAACAAACTTTTCAACAGTAGGGTGTTTATCAACTACTTTTTAAGGCAACCACGCAAGGACGATCAGCTACATAGTTGGTCGTTTTTGTTTATCCATTTGTAGACTATCTGCAATCTGCCACAACTTAATATGACCGTTAAGGTCAGATGAAGAAACCGATGTATTGAGCGTAAAGCGATTATGCGTCGGTTTTTCTTTTTGCAAAATAGTCCGGGGGACTGTTTTGTAAAACCGAAGGAACTGACAGAGTTTGGAACGGGGCGAAGTTAGTTTGTTCGGGCGGGAGTACAGAGGGTGCAACCCTTTGTGCATGGGTACAGGGAATGCAATATCCCTGTGCAGGTCAAGGGCGGCAGCCTTGCCCAGTTAAGTGGCGTTTCGCCACTTAATACTGGGTATTTCCTGACGATAAAGGCAGGATTTATGGCAGCTTCGCTGCAGTTTTTTGCGAGAACAGGAAGGAGACGACAAGATGAAACTAACTAGACATAATGGAAGAACTGGAAAGAATGGTGTTTATAATCCCAAGCACAATGATCGACAGTTCGATATTGACAATAGTGATCATATCGATTTGGAACGAGCCAAGAGAAATGTTTATTGGGATTGTTATAATGGTATCAGATCTGCTTCAGTAACAGGAAGAGAGGATGAGATTGTCGATTCCTTTGAAGAAGTGGAACAACTATTTTATAAGATTCATTATCAAGATTATGTGGAAGGACAGAATGCAAGAAATTGGAAAAATCATCATCCTGAAAGAAACCGAACAACAGATGATATTAGGACTCATAAGAAAACGTGTCCGGAAGAAACCATTTATCAGATTGGAACAAAAGATGATTGTGTTGATCCGGATGTGTTGTTGACTATCGTAACAGAATTTATTACAGAACTTAGTGATCGTTTTGGAGAACATTTTCATTTATTGAACTGGTCCTTGCATTTGGATGAGTCCACTCCACACATTCATGAACGCCATGTTTTTGATTGTAAGAATGCTTATGGAGAAATATTTCCCCAACAGGAAAAAGCACTTGAAACATTAGGTTTTGACTTGCCAAATCCGGAAAAGAAGGCTGGTAGATTTAACAATAGGAAAATGGTTTTTGATGCTACTTGCAGAATACTCCTTTTTGATATTTGTAAAAAGCACGGATTAGAGTTAGAAGAAGAACCAAGTTATGGTGGAAGGGAATATCTTGAAAAGCAAGATTATATTCGAATGAAGCAGAAAAAGGATATTGCATCTTTGGAAGAATCAATTCAGAGCCAAATAGAAGTGGTTAATCAGAAAAAATATGAGATCTTTGAACAAGAGGTTCAGTACAAAGAAAACAGCATAAAGATTATTGATCAAGAGAAAAAGCTCAAAGCACAGTCAGAAGAATTTTTTGATAATGCGGAGCGAATTCTTCAGCAAGACGAAACATTGAAACAGCTTGAATTTAAAATTGAAGATGTAGAAAAACTGATAGATGATGTTACAGGTGAGGTTTATGAAAAGGCGGTGGAAAGAATTGCAGATGAAAAATTTGTGGAGGCGTTGAAATATCTGACCATTGTTGAATATTACTTAGATCTTTTATTATTCGGAGAAGAGGAAGAAAAAGAGCAAGTTATTGAAATGATTAAGAAGGAGGTTGAAAAGATTGATAGAAGATGCAGAAAAAATGGATGAAAATAAAAAGAAGGATACTTTGAAACGGATGGGTGAGATGGCAGATCTAAATGCAATCAGACAAATTAAGGAATGTTTACTGAAAAATGAAAAGGGAGATATCAAAGGAACGGTTCAAAATTATATGATGATTTTTCGAGATGATCCATTGATTAAAGGTTGTCTTCGGTATAATCGGTTGTCTGAAAGAGTCGATATATCGAGGAAACTTTGGTGGGATGAAGATTGGGAGATTCTGACCGACAATGCGATTGATCAGTTTTATCTATATTTTGAAGTGTACTATGGATTAGGAAATGAAAAAAATTTGTATAAGGCATTGCAAATTGAAGCTGCAAACAGAGCGTATCACCCGATTTGCGAATACCTAGAAACATTAAAATGGGATGGAGAAGAACGAATACGATATGTGTTGAAAAAATATATGGGGGCAGATGATTCAGACTATGTATATGAAGTATTAAAACACTTTATGATGGAGGCTTTATTGCGAGTGTTTTATCCGGGAATAAAAGCGGATGAAATGCTTTGTCTTGTGGGACAACAAGGCGCAGGAAAATCCACGTTCTTTCGTTTTTTATCCTTGAAAGATAATTGGTTTTCGGATGATTTAAGAGATTTGGGTGATAAGAAGGTATTTGAATCAATTAGAGGACATGTAGTCAAGATAGTTCCAGGGTTCGACATTGAGAATCAAAGGTAACTGATCAA
>ERZ1036412.659-NODE-659-length-20002-cov-73.654083_pt1 | contig 20002 bp, 23 predicted proteins | sample MGYA00514218_ERZ1036412 | MGnify/ENA primary metagenome ERZ1036412 (study PRJEB33795, sample SAMN09464944) | human gut metagenome | host: Homo sapiens | place: USA: Stanford, California | collected 2016-11 | study: EMG produced TPA metagenomics assembly of the... | reverse complement strand
GTTCAGTGGCTGGGGTATTGCCGCCAGGTAGTATCTTGAGGGATCAGGAGAATAAAAAAGAATCGGAGGAGGAAGGTAAGGGGGGAAGTGGAGCTAAAGGAGACCAGATTGTATTTGGTAGCGATACTAAATCTGCAACCAAGCTAAATAATCAAATGACAAAAAGAGGTTGGACAGAAAGTACAGTGAGAGATACAGTCAGTAATCCATATACAAAGCGAGTAAGTGTAAATAAAGCAACTGGAAATTCAGCAACGGTGTATTACAATAAATCCGGAGGTTATGTAATTATTGATGATGTTACAAATGCGATTGTTCAAGTGAGTGATAATATTAACCCGTCTACATGGGCACCAGATCCAAGTATTGTTGACCCGTATTTACCTGATGCACCTAAATAAGGAGAACTGAAATGGAAACAGAAATAATCATAAACAAACTTGAACAAAGTTCGGGGAATTATTGCAGGAATCAAAATGAAATTTATATAAGTTTGAATAATATGTTAACACTACCAAACTTAGTAAAAGAGTCGGGAGAGTTGCATAGTATGCTTATTACTCCATATCTTATCGGTACAGATAATAACATAATTTTTGAACTGCATTATTATGAATTTGAAATTGAAGTATGTGATTCGGAGAATTCATATCTTGTTGATTATCCTGAGGGGAATTTATTAACTAAAGAAATTGTTGACAACTTTAAGCCTAAAGCATTTGTTGCGCTAAACGATATTACCTTTTATGAAAGAGTATTAAACGATTATTTAAAAAATATTCAAAGGGCTTTATTTAAAGAGGAAAGAAAATCAGATAGTAGGCTAGAAAAGTCAATGTTATATTTCCAAGTTTTTTAGAGTGTTTTCTATTACTCGCCCGGCTTTGCCGGGCGATGTCCCCCGTCTGGATGGCGCAAAGCCGCCCGGACTTTAACCTGCACACTTTTCGACCCTGGCAATATCGGCGAATTTGGAGAGAAATGCCTCTGTTACACATCGGTCCAACGAGCCGAGATACCCGCTCCATGGTACATCTTTCCGAGTCGGGCCTTAAAACCGGCACACGGGCGGTCACGGTGCGTCACAGGGCTAAGAGAAGGCGGGGAGGAATCACTTTGACGGCATTCGGCCGGGATATCCGCTCTGTTTGCAGGAAAAAACCAGAAATTCGCCGGGTATTGCGATTGAATCAAAGGATTCTTCTGTCTGATGCCGGAAAATGCCTTAAAACCGTTGGTTTGGGCGAAATCAGCTTGTCTGGCGGCATAAGTTTTTCTGGAATGAAAGTTATTCAAAAAACAGGGGCCTCCAGCATAACAAATTTGGGCTTTGCCACCCAGCAGTTTTCTCATTTTCAGTAGGAGTTTAGACGTACTGGGTGTCACCGAGCCACTCATGTATGACATGTTTGAACTTTTGAAATTCATGACAAGTTATTAATAACTTAATAGCAGGCTTTCTGGGTGGAGGTGGTTCCTTCTCCGTAGGAACAGCGGCAAGCGGCTCAGCAACCCTGGCGGCATCGGGAACTGCAGTAGTGACAGGAGCTTCAGCAGTGACGATAGGAATAGTGGTGGCCGGTGTTGGAGTAAATGGCATAATCATGGAGTCCAGAGGTGAGGCAAGGGGGGAAGCGAATCGAGATAAAAGTGAGGGGGAATCTGAGACTGGAAATTGGAATAAAGGAAGCTTTGTTTCTCCGAAGATTCTTTGGACTATCATTATGGTAGGCATGGTGATGAAGTTGGTGCTACAAGCCGCGACCAATATTTAAGGAAGGCAGAAGAATTTGCTAAAACAGCTAAAAAAGGCTCTACAAAGAGCCGTGTTGATGGAGCTGTTGAAGGCACAATTCGATATAAAAAGAATGGAAAATATATTGATATTGCGCCAGACGGTTCTATTGTATCATTTGGGAAGCAATAAGTTTGGAGGTGATTATAGATGGGATTAGTACATCAGTTTGCAATTATTCCAAAAGATAGTGACGAGAGTATTGTTTCTTCAGATATGGATTCAGTTTCTATCTCGGATATGATAATTCAATATATTGGAGATAGCTTGAAATGGATCAGTACAACTTGGAACGGCAAAAGACTTCAAAATGGTATTTCATACTATGGATTTTCATTTATTGAAGATGGTGAGATAGTAAAGTTAAAGAATATACTCAAACAATGGGTAGAGTTATTCCGCCTATCGCCAGATGAATTTTATTTGACTGGAGAATTCCTGCTCGATGAGGAACGATATGAAAATATATTGGTAAAAAGAGGGGAGATAATAAAAAATTTAAATTCCTGTATTTATATCTGTGAAAAAGCGATAAATGAGGGGAAGAGGGTTTTACATAACGGTATTTAACTGATTCGCCCCTGGCCATATTAGTTGATTTTGGGGAAATACCTCTGTTCCACATTGGCTCAACGAGCCAACCTTGACTGGAGGCATAAGTTTTTCTTAATGTAGGATAAAATCAAATGAATAATTACAAAAATAAATCAATAAGCAACAAGGGGGACAAGAATAGATTATAAATTTGTTTAGAGAAAGGGGGCGTTAATAATTGAAAATAAAAGTATCTGAAATTCAAAATATTGCTATGGCTATATGTAATAAATACATAGAAAATAATGGAGAATACCTTGAAACTGAGCAAGATAATTATTGGTTTGTTGATATGGAGCAAGCAATTGATTTGAAAAAGGAGCCAGATTCCTGGTGTGTAGGCTCGTTGGAGGATGACTATTTGTGCTTGGAAGAAATAATCTCCCAAAAAAGAGATGTAAGTATACTTGATTTTGACAGGATTTCGAATTTATTTAGACTCATTTCTTATGAAATAGAAAAGAGTAAGAAAAAAATGTTATAAAAACTTTAACGGGATTATCGCCCGGCTTTGCCGGGCGATATCTCCAGTAGTTATGAGTTTTCCAGCATAAGCATTTTCCGGTATAACCTCTTAACCTGCACACTTTAAGATTTCTGCAAACAAATATAAGCCCAGATTTAGTTTCCATTCGGGCTTTTCCAAACATCTGTGTATAACAAAATTTATCATTCTCCTTTGCACCTGCGAAGATTCGTTCAATGTTTTTTCCTTAGCGTATATAAATTTTTTCCCAAGCGTATGACGGATATCTTAACACATTTCCATGTATAGTTCCTGACGGAGGATACGTACCTTGGCAAGTTAACCGACCCGCTGACACTGAACCGGTATAATTATGTGAAGTCGAGCGCGCCGAATTATGTGGATCCGAGTGGACATAAAAAACAAAGCTGGACAGAGACAGCGGATCAGGCAAAGAAAAACTGGCAGGAATATAACAAGATGCCGGTTCAGGATTATGACAGCGGCCCGGATTACGGCAGTAAGAACAAAGAACTGCTTGGGGAATTGGACAAAAAGCTCAGCACTGCCCGGACAAAGCTGCAAAAATTGATGGATGCCGCGGAAGAAAAGGGAAGATCTGTTATCGGATATTGTTCCGACTATAAGGCGGGAATGGATGCAGGAAGGAAGATAGCAGAGGCGGAATACCATAACTGGGAGCTAACGCTTCTATTTGGCAAAAATGCGTATAAGCGGGATGACTATTTTTGGGATACCGACTTGCAGGAAATTTATGACCAGGCAAGAAATGCATCCAATAATAAAGACGCATTTAGCGCAGGATTTACGGCCGGTCAAACAATGTTTACGATAGAAATACTATCGCTGATAGTGGGAGCATTAGAAAGCGGCGGCTCCTCATCAGGAGGCCAGCAGGTGGTACTGCCGGGAGTCGGAGAGGTAACAATACCGGGAGATGCAGCGGGTTCAGTGGCTGGGGTATTGCCGCCAGGTAGTATCTTGAGGGATCAGGAGAATAATAAAGAATCGGAGGAGGAAGGTAAGGGGGAATCTGAGACTAAAGGAAGTGAATATAAAGATGCGCTTGATTCTTTGAGTGATAATAATAAGCACCATATTCTACAAGAAAAACATTCTTGGGATAAAGTTGTGGATGACCCAAAGAGTTGGGATAAAGTGAGTGATGTATTAAATCAAGTTTTAGAATCTGGTACTGAAACCCCATATGGCAATACAAAGAACGTATTCCAAAAAGTATACAACATAAAGGGCTCAGATGTACTGGTAAAATACTTAAATGTCAATGGAAAATTGACAATATCTGATGCTTGGGTAATGACGAGATAGGTAAAGGAGTAATAGAGTTTTTATGAATGATAAGAAAATATTATATCAATTGTTGTCAGAAGGTAAAATTGATGAAGCTGGAATATTAATTAAGAACATTGATGGAGAACTGTTAAATGAAGAAGTACAAGATATCTTATTGGAAGTTTCATTTAATAATCAGTCAATAGTTCCCTACACTGTTGTTTTAAAATTGTTGTTTGAAGCTGAAAGCGCTAATTTACATGCGTTTGCATCAACATTGTTGTCTAATCCTTTATGTTGGATTGAAGGTGCGTATTATGCAGGCTTATATCATCAAAAAAAGGCTATTGAATTGGAACCTCAGAATATAGCTTTTAAGGAATATTTATTAAGTTATAATTCATTGCCAGATGAAGTATTAAGTGATGAAGAAGCACTGGAAATTCGCAAACAAATATTAAAGGTTAATCCAGAAAACAAAACTGTTAAACAGCATTTTAGTGCACAACGATTTGTTGGAAAATTGGATTAGAGTGATTTTTGATGAAATAGTAATCTAATTTCTAGTAAATAAACACTAAATTATTCGTTCGGCTTTGCCGGGCGACGTCCTCCGGTCGGGTGGCATAAAGCCACCTGACCTTTAACCTGCACACTTTTCGCCCCTGACTATTTGGGCTGATTTTCGGGAAATTGCTTGTTTCCACATCGTCCCAATAAGTCCGGATAACCGTTTCATGGTATATCTTTCCGAGCAGTGGTATAAAAGCGGCACACGGCGGTCACGGTGCGTAACAGGGGTAAGAGAAACGGATATATGGACAGTCACTGTGTATTAGATGTTACCTGCTCAATAAATACATTTTCCTTCAAGCCACCTGTCAAAGGCCGGTTTTCTGCGGTGATTAGCTGTTTGGGTGTCAAAACCTCAGAAAACAGAAAAGCCGGGGGCCGTCAAGCCACCTACAGATTGCCTCAAATATTATTTTCGACCCTTACCTCCAGTATGAAATCAGTAAGAAAAACGCAAGAGAATTGAAATTGGCAGTCCCCCTGACGCTATGTTACAATGGCACACACCTGGGGGTATTAAGGTGGAGGAAACACACCAGAAAAATCTCAGCAAGACAGACACACCGGCCGCTCCATGATGGATCTGAACGGTGTGTTTTCTTTCTGCTGTTAGAGGCTGTTGATAAATTTCATGGTCCGGATTGCCGTCTTTCATGCCGCAGCTCCGTCATTCATTCTTCCTCCACCATTCGTTTCATAATATATTCAGCTTGTGCGGAAACAGATACCACAATGGAACAAATATTTGCTCCATAGATGAAGCGCCTTATACAAATCGAAAAAAGAGCCGGGAAAGGACTTGAATCCACCTGTCCCCAGAGGTAACATACGACACACTTCCAGAGTGGTTTCTCTCCGAAAGGAATAACCTAAGCTTCTTCTGATTATACCGTACGGCAGGAACGACACAGGAACAGAGGCAGCCAGCCCGTCCGAAGCTACCGCAAATTCCGAAAAGAAAAATGATAACGGAAATAACGGCAACAACGGAAACGGCGGGAATGGCAACCACTATGGCTGGGAAGAAGGAGAATCCGGTGGAAACAGCGGAGGAAACGGGAATAACGGGAACGGCAACAGCGGAAATGGCAACAATGGAAATGGCGGCGGAAATACCAATAACACGGGAGGAAGCGGGAACCAGAGCGGAATCCTGATGCCGCAGAAACCGGTATCCGACATAGAGCAAAGCCTGATTGACGAGATCCGGCAGACCGGCCACCACAAGAATTATGAACTGATAGAATATGTGAACGACGTGAACCGCCAATACGCCCAAGTGCTGATGGAAGTGAACATTGACGGGGAAATGGACACGGCTTATACTTATGGTAACGAGAGGATAGCCCTCGAACGTTTCACCGGCTGGACCGGATATTATACCCATGATCCAAGAGGAAGCGTAAGCGGCGTAACCGACAGCGGGGGAAGACTGTGGAAGTCCTACCACTACGGACCGACCGGAGATATCACCTTTGGAAAACCGCAGTACAATAACAGCTATGCGTATAATGCGGAAGATTATAATCCGAATCTGGAAGTACAGTACCTGCGGGCGCGTTATTATGATGTGGAGAGAGGGAATTTCCTGACGGAGGATACGTACCTTGGCAAGTTAACCGACCCGCTGACGCTGAACCGGTATAATTATGTGAAGTCGAGCGCGCCGAATTATGTGGATCCGAGTGGACATAAAAAACAAAGCTGGACAGAGACAGCGGATCAGGCAAAGAAAAACTGGCAGGAATATAACAAGATGCCGGTTCAGGATTATGACAGCGGCCCGGATTACGGCAGTAAGAACAAAGAACTGCTTGGGGAATTGGACAAAAAGCTCAGCACTGCCCGGACAAAGCTGCAAAAATTGATGGATGCCGCGGAAGAAAAGGGAAGATCTGTTATCGGATATTGTTCCGACTATAAGGCGGGAATGGATGCAGGAAGGAAGATAGCAGAGGCGGAATACCATAACTGGGAGCTAACGCTTCTATTTGGCAAAAATGCGTATAAGCGGGATGACTATTTTTGGGATACCGACTTGCAGGAAATTTATGACCAGGCAAGAAATGCATCCAATAATAAAGACGCATTTAGCGCAGGATTTACGGCCGGTCAAACAATGTTTACGATAGAAATACTATCGCTGATAGTGGGAGCATTAGAAAGCGGCGGCTCCTCATCAGGAGGCCAGCAGGTGGTACTGCCGGGAGTCGGAGAGGTAACAATACCGGGAGATGCAGCGGGTTCAGTGGCTGGGGTATTGCCGCCAGGTAGTATCTTGAGGGATCAGGAGAATAAAAAAGAATCGGAGGAGGAAGGTAAGGGGGATTCTAAGACTGAATATAAGAATCCTGTATCTGGAAAGACAGGAAAGGAAGCGGCTAATGATGTACCAAGTTGGGCAAAAGGTAATCGTCCATATAAGGGGGAAAGCGGTAAAGATTTTGCAAAACGTTTAATGGACGAAAAATATGGTGCTGGCAATTATAAAACTGGTCCATCAAGTGAATACAATAAAATTAAAAAGTGGGGTGATCGCGGTTTTGAATAAAATTATACCAAAAGAACTTTATATTATAGAATTTAATATAAAGCAAAGAGAGTATTATACTTTTTGGTATACCGACGATACAGATGGATTCCTTTTAGAAAATAATGAAAAACTGAAATCTTTCGCAAGTGAGAAAGAGGCAAAACGTTTTGCGGAAGACAATAAATTTAAATTAGATAAAGAAATACTATTAATATCGTCGGATATACTAATTAATTTAAATTTGGAAGAATTCGATTGCAACCTTGTTCTAACATATTGGAATATTATGTCAGATATAGCTCAATCAGTGCACAGTCAGTTTTTAGGAGATAGTAAAGACGATGAAGTTCAAAGCATTTATAATAAACTCTTTTACGGATGCAACCTGCCAGCACTAAAAAAGGATGGAGAAGACTATTTGCCAAAATGGAACGAAATTGAAAAAAAATGGATTGTTAAAGTAATTGAAAACGGATTTGAACTGTTATTAAAAGCATTAACTTAAATTGTCTTCCGCCCGGCTTTGCCGGACAATGTTCTCAGGTCGGGTGGCATCAAGCCACCCGGCCTTTAACGTGCGCCGCCAGGCGCACGTTAAAGGCCGGTGAAAGTCCGTAATCCGCCCAGTAGTGGGAAGGATATATTTAACACCGGAAGCGGGAACAATGGCAACGGCAAAGGAAACAGCGGCAAACCTCACGGGAAGCTGAAGACAGCCGCGGCCTCAGTCTGGAGCGGCTTGTTGCTGGCGGAAGACAGGGAGAATGCGGATTTGAGCCAGTTGATGCCAGTGGAATTGAAAGTGGAGAAAGCGGCGGAAGCGGGAGCCGGAGAAGCTACGGGAGCGGCGGCGAAACCGGCAGCGGAAACAACTAGCGAGGCTGAACCGGCAGACGAAGCAGCTGCGGAACCAACGGGGCCGAACCGGCGGAACTTCCGATTCTGGAAGCGAAGGCCAGCCCGTCGGAAGATTCAGACGGAATCAATTGTCCATATGCCAGATGGTACTACACAATCAGCGTCTCGAATGTGGATTAGAAATAATGGTACTGGTACATGGCATGGATATCCAATGCCATAAAGAAGGAGGTGATGGTTTGAACTTTTATATTCAGGCAAGTAATCCTAGATTTCAAGATAGTATAAATATTTATGATGAAAGTCTATCTGATGCAATAGAAAGTGTCTTTCCATTAAATACTGAGAATGCTATATTGGTATGGAATTATATAAGCATTCCTTTGTCGTACAAATATGACATAAGCTATATGATAGAAGATATTTTACAATTGTTAGATGAATTACAAAATAAAGAAAAAGGAGAATTACGCATAAACTGGCTTCCAGATACTTTCAGATGTGACTGGTTAATTAAATGGAGTGCCGAAAACATGGAAATTCAATCGAAGTGGGAAGGTACGGTTGGACATTTGGAAAATATATTAAATCAAAAGTCTAATATGCAGCTATCGAAAACTCTTTTTATTAGTGAATGGAAAAGAGTTTTGGGTATTGTAATTACAGGTCTGAAAAGTTGTGGTTATAGTGAGGATAAAATACAGCATATGGCTCAGTTAATAGAACGATATGAGAGTATTAATGAGGAGGGACAATTGTACAAAGAGTGATTTTTCGCCCGGCTTTGCCGGGCGATGTCCCCAGAGGTTATACGTTTTCCAGACTTTGAAAAATCCGGTGGATTTGAGAAAACGATTGAAGATTTTAATGCACTAAACCCATCAAATGTAAGAGATATACAAACGCAATAGGGGCCCGGTAAAGTAGGTACTTTATCCAATAAAAAAACTTTAAAATCAGATATTAGGGAGGTGATTTAGATGGAGCAGTGGCAAGAAGTATATAAAAGAAAAATTCCTAAAAGCCAGTATGAAATGCTGTTGCAAAATGGCGAAAAAGAGGGGTTAATAATTAAACTCGTTTCTCCTCAATGTAATGTGCTATTGAATTTTGGAGTGGTATAGCTTTCCGAGTATTAGATGAGGGGATAGTACTTAATGGATTATTCGTCGATGAACAGATTGATAAATTCCGAGACACTGGATTTGCTAATGTCATATACCAAATAATAAAGGGCGATTTTGGTGGATTTATTCAACAAATAAGTGGTGGTCTATATGAGTATTTCAATTTGAAACATTATGTGGTAATTTCTGAAAATTATATAGTAGAGATTATTACAGAATGGGAGCCGGATATTCAGGTTTCGTAAATTATATAATTTATGTATTCCCCCGTCCTTTAACCCGCACACTTTTCGACCCTGGTCATATTGGTTAATTTGGGGAAAAATACCTCTGATCCACATTGGCTCAACGAGCCAGAATATCATCCATCTAAAAAATGAAATATGATTGAAAAGGGAGCGTTTATAATGAGAGTAAAGAGAATAAAGTCTGATTCCATTTATTGCACGAGAATAGACTACATTACAAAAAATCAAGAACTACATTGGAGAATATATTCAAGTTTATGACACAGATGAACTAGAACAAGAAAAGGGAATATGTTTAGAACTAGAAGTAATGATGAGTGGGGTGATTGACACCACTCATTGAATTTATTTAAATAAGATAATTCCGTATGAATCTCTTTTTTTAGGCAACGTTGGAATCAGGAACGGAAGTAAGTTCTAAAATTATACCATATTAGATAAAGAAAGATGACATAACACCAGCCCTTTTTATTTGTCCATGATAAAATAACACCGGAAACATACTCAGCATAGAATCTATCAGGAAGACAATTGCCGGATGATAGGCAGGCTGAAAGAAGAGGTTAGACATCTCTGCTATGAACTATATCATACAAGGGGGAATCGGTATGTACAAAATTGCCATTTGCGATGATTGCCGTGAGGCGCTCAGGGAGATAGAAAAGCTGCTTCGGAGATACATTGAAAAGAATAAAATCAGGGCTGTTGTGGAGGCTTACCAGAGCCAGATGCAGCTGTTGACGGAACTGGAAAGTGGGAGGTATTATGATATAATCTTTATGGATATTAAGATGCCGGGAATGAACGGCCTTGAAGTCCTGAAAAGAATACGGGAAATGAATTCGGACAGTCTGTTTATAATCATTTCCTCATACCATCAATATGCGGTCGTCGGTTATGAATTGGACGTATTCCGGTATTTGGTGAAGGGGGACTTGGAAGCCGGCTTTGATTACTGCATGGAAGCCGCCTTAAAAAAGATTAATTCTGATAATCAAAAACATTATTTTATTACTTCTGCGCGTAAGCGAATCAAAATTCCGTGTAAGGATATCATGTATTGTCATAAAGAGTCAAAAATGTCCGTGTTCGTGACAAATTCAGGGGAACTAATCAGAGAAAGAAGAGCCCTTCAGGAGGTATATGAAGGTCTGCAGCGGATAGACGACAGCTTTATAATGGTAGAACGTTCTTATCTGGTCAATATGCATTATATTGAAACGATGAGACAGAATGAGCTATTGCTTGAAAATAATATAATCTTACCAGTTGGACGCACCTATGTGGATGATGTCAGGAAAACGCTGACGGATTTTTGGAGAAAAAGGATATAGCATCTGTTTCTGGCGCGGGAGCGGCATCAATCGTGGCAGGCTGTGAGCCGGAGATTCCGGAAGTATTGGTACAAAATAAGATTTTTAAGAAGGGGACCGGCACGTGACTGTGGCGTCCCCTTTCTCTCATAATGCACAGAGGCAGGAAGTGATGTGAAAAATCGGAATAAAAGGGGAGCTGTTTTTTTGCCGTCCAATATGATATGATAAGACTGTTTCATGATACTTACGGTGTAATACATATGGGGGATGTTATGAAAATCCGGGTCAGGTATTTTAATAAAAAGAAGTTTATATCCGGCTGCATCCTGCTGATTCTTGGGATATGCATGCCGTTTTTTCTAACCATAAATATGTGGGAAATTCCGGAAAAAGCATATGACGCAATTGTCACACGGGATAAGCTGGAATTGTGGACAGCGGGAATGAAGCTGGGAGCGCTTAATTCGATCCGGGCCTTTCCCCATTATTTCGGGGCGTTTATCATTGCCGAGTCTATTGAGGTGGACAGCGATCATAAGATTACCAAATGGCTGAAATCAGGAATCGTCTTTTGTATTATTCCAATCATTTATACCATCATCAGCAATGTCCACCAGATTAAATATGATTTTGGCATACCTGCCCTGTCATTAATTATTCTGCTGATTCTGCTGGGAAAGAATGATTACAATTACGTGAGCCTGTGGAAGAAAGCCATGCTGATTCTGGTGTTTTTGTCTGCGCTTCAGTTTCTCGATATCATGCCCTGCTTAAAGGGACTGCCTACCGGCAGAGGGGAGATGTCGAGGGATATCAAACTGATAGCCGAATTTCTGGAGATGGAGCCGGAGATGAACGGTACGGTGGCGATCTTTTTCGCGCTGCTTATGTTTATGGGGATCCTTCTGTTCCTGCTCATCCGGGATGAGAATAACCTGAAGGCCATGAATGAGCTGAAAGCGCAGAATGAGAGGATGATTATGGACACAAGGCTCCGGGTGCTGGAAAACCGCACATATCTGGAAATGAGACATCTGGTCCATGATTTGAAGTCGCCTCTGACCTCGGCCCAGGCGCTGGTCGGGGTGGTGCGGATGACCTGCGATAAAAAGGAGATGGACAAGGAGTCGGGATATTTAAGCCAGGTGGAATCGTCGATTGAGAAGATGAGCAGCATGATATCGGAAATTCTCTATGAGAACCACCGGACCCGGATTTCGACGGAGGAAATACTTGATTCGGTTCTGGCCCAGATTTCAGTTTCCGAATATTCGGAGCTGGTACATGTCCATAACCAGGCGCCGGAGAAATATATACATGTGAATAAAATACGGTTTTCAAGAGCGCTGATTAACCTGATTGAGAATTCTTTTTATGCCCTGGCGGAGCAGGGGGGAAGGATTGATTTGGATGTCAGCACCGTTATTTCCGAAGAGGAAGAATCGGTCTGTTTTAATATATCAGACAATGGAAAGGGAATTGACGGGGACACGCTGTCGCTTATCTGGGAACGGGGATTTTCCACCCGCAGCTCCCATGGTCTGGGACTCAGCTTTGTTAAAAAGGTTGTGACGGATTCCGGGGGAACGATAGAGATTGACAGCGAGATTGGAAAGGGGACGAGCATTGAACTTTTGATGCCGGAGGATAAGGAGGAGCAGAATGAGCAGCAGGGAGATTAAAATTCTGTTGGTTGACGATGAAGCGGAGATACTTTATGCGCTGAAGGCGGTGATTGAGACACAGGGCTGGACCGGGCTGATTGCCCAGAACGTGAAACAGGCATTGGAAATCTATAAAACTGATTCGCCGGATATAATTCTGATTGATTACCATATGCCGCATATCAATGGGGTGGAGGGGGTAAAAATGTTCCGCAGGCAGGATCCGGACATACCGATCATCGTATTCACGATAGATGAGGATCAGGGCGTCGCGGATAAATTCCTGGAAGCGGGAGCCAGCGATTTTGCGACGAAACCGATTAAGGCTCCTGATATTATCTCAAGAATACGTGTCCATATCAGGCTGATGGAGAGTAAACGGACGGAGAAGAACGATAACTGGCCGTATCTGGTTAAGGGGATTGGCAGTTCCACGATGGAGCTGATTAAAGATGCCATGAGCGGTGAGATGCAGTATCTGACGGTTGAGGAGATTTCCGGGAGGACGGGGCTGGCCTACCAGACAACATACCGATATCTTCAGTACCTCACCACGCTTGAAAAGGTGGATGTGAAGAGCAGTTACGGAAAAAAAGGGAGGCCAAAACAGAGCTACCGGCTGATTTGAGCTGTTTAATATGGTGGAAAAAGAGTTGTTTTAGCGTGAGTTTATAGATAAAATCACGAAAAAACAGCTCTTTTTTTGTATATTTCAACGAGAGATAAATAAGAGAAAAAATAGAAGTTTCAAGTTGCCTATGATACTATGATTTTAACAAAAACATAACACAGGAGGGTATCATGAAAAAGAAAGCAATTGTAGTTTTAATGTGTGCGGCAATCTCTTTAGCGGCAGCGGGCTGCGGCCAGAAAGCGGCTCCGGAAGGCGGGCAGGCGGTAACAACGGCGCAGGCGGCCGGTGATGCGGCACAGGAGCAGGCAGAGGTGCAGGGCCTGACAGAGGCCATCGCAGAAGAGCCGGTGCTTCTGACATCGGCAGGCCAGAGCGCGGATTATGAAATGGTAAAGACGATGCTTGATAAGAATGATATTAAGTGTGAAAAGAACAGCCTGGCCACGTCGGCCGATTTAGACGGCGTTAAGACGCTGATGCTGGCAGTGGGCGGTTCTTCCAAAGGACTCGGAGCAGCGGGAATCGATGCAAACGGCGAATTGGAGCGGGTGACTGAATTAGTTGACGCGGCAAAAGAAAAAGGAATTATCGTGATTGCGGTACATGTCGGCGGAGAGGCAAGACGAGGCGAGCTTTCCGATAAATTCATCGCTCCCAGCCTGGAAAAAGCGGATTATGCAATCGTAGTTGCAGACGGAGATAAGGACGGACTTATGAAAGGGATTGCGGCTAAAGCGGGCATTCCGTTTGACGAGGTCAGCAGTATGGCCGACGTGGTTCCAAAGCTTGGCGCCGCATTCAAATAAACAGTCCGGGGGGTACATATGAGCATCGAATTAATTATATTTTTAGCCATGGTAATTACGTTCGTGGCAGGATGTTTTCTTTTGAAACTTCCTGTAAGCCTTTCCATGGTGCTGGCGGCGGTAATCGGCGCTCTGACGGGAGGCTACGGCTTTCCGCTCCGTCATCTGATAGAGGGCACGTTCTCTTATGTGGATACGATTCTCGTTATCACGACGGCAATGATTTTTATGAAGGTAATCCAGGAATCAGGGGCGCTTGACGCGCTGTCCTCACTGATCATTAAGAAATTCCACAAGACGCCGTCGCTTCTGGTCTGCCTGATTATGCTGGTGATTATGTTTCCCGGCATGATTACGGGTTCCTCCACGGCAGCAGTGCTTTCAGCCGGTTCGATTATGGCTCCGGTGCTGATGCTGATAGGGATTCCGCAGCTTGAGACGGCCTGTATCCTGGCTATGGGAGGCATCCTGGGTATGATAGCGCCGCCGGTCAATATACCGGCCATGATTATCGGAGGCGGAATTGACATACCTTATGTCGGTTTTGAACTTCCGCTGGCGCTTCTGACATTTCCGCTGGCATTTATCTTTGCCCTGATGTTCGGCCTCAAATATGTGAAAAAACTGGAATACGATGTAATCCGGGAAAAGCTGAATCAGGAGCCTGGAGAGAAATTCGGGTTTAAAATCTATATTCCGATTTTCGTGGCGCTGATTCTCATGGTGGTGAATAAGACGGTGCCTTCTCTTCCCAACCTGGGGATGCCGCTGATTTTCATGATTGCTTCCGTGACCGGCCTGTTTACCGGTTACAAAATCAATGTGGCAAAGGTGTGCAAGGATGCTGTTAACAGCGTGCTTCCTGTTCTGGGTATCCTGATGGGAGTCGGAATGTTCATCCAGATCATGACGCTGACCGGTGTCCGCGGATTTATCGTGACAACCTGCCTGAGCCTGCCGGACGGCTTCTTATATGTGGCGATGGCGATTACGATACCGCTTTTCGGAGCCGTGTCCTCCTACGGATCGGCCTCTGTCCTTGGAGTTCCGTTCCTTCTGGCATTTCTGAGCAAAAACCAGATTATCACCGCTGCGGCAATCTCGCTGATCGCATCCCTTGGAGATATGATGCCGCCTACGGCTCTGGCCGGAATCTTCGCAGCTCAGGTGGTGGGCCTTGATAAATACACAAAAGTGCTGAAAAAGTGTATGATCCCCTCCCTGATGATCATTGCATGGGGAATTGCCTTTATTCTCCTGGCAAATTCACTGGCGCCGTATATTGTGATTAAGTAGAGGGGGAGGGAACCGGGTATGATTACATTGATTTACCGAGGAATTATAGCAGTTGTTTTAATATTTACCATTTGGAACCTGTTCGACGAAGAGAAAATCACGCTTCAGGCCAACGCGGCGCTCGTAGTGATTCCGCTTATTTTAAGATTATTGATGATTAAATAGGGAGGCAGACATGAAGAAAAATCATATAACAGCGGCTGTCTGCCTTGCGGCAGCGCTGGCTGTGACCGTGGTGACAGGATTAAATTTTGCGTCACTCAAAGATCTGGGCGAGATTAAGCCGGGAGACGGAGTGACAGGGACAAAGTTGCTTTCCGAGTATTTTGACGGAATAAAGGGAAGCAGTATGGACACGGAAGTTTACATACTGGAGGGGGAAAAACCGGGAGGAAAAGTCTTAATCCTCGGCGGAACCCATGGAAATGAACCGGCAGGCTATCTGGCTGCCATCACATTTATCGAAAATGCAAAGGTGGAGGAGGGAACCGTCTATGTCATTCCCTATACAAACCGGAGCGGGATGACGCACAATGACCCGCAGGAGGCATCCCCGCAGTACCTGAATATCACGACGCCCAGCGGTGTCAGGAAATTCCGGTATGGCTCCAGGGCCTCTAATCCGGTGGATCAGTGGCCGGATCCGGATGTCTATGTCCACGCGGCATCGGGCCAGCAGCTTTCCGGCTCGGAGACAAGAAACATTAACAGGGCCTATCCAGGCAGACCGGACGGAAACCCCACGGAGCAGGCGGCTTATGCAATCGCTGAGCTGATCCGGGCGGAGGATATCAACGAGACGTTCGATCTTCACGAGGCATCACCGGAATACCCGGTTATCAACGCCACTGTATCCCACGAAAAGGGGATGTCGCTGGCGGCGGCCGGTATGATGGAGCTGACTCTGGGAGGAATCCAGATGTCACTGGAGCCGTCTCCGGTCAATCTGCACGGACTGACCCACAGGGAACTGGGCGACTATACGGATACGATTCCGCTGCTGATGGAGACGGCTAATGCGTCTCAGGGACGTCTGCGCGGAGCGACAAATGAGGCTCTGGCTCTCACCGGAAAAGATAAGGCATATGTAAAAAGTGCGAAGCTGGGATTTCTCTATGTTCCCTACGACGAGAACGGTCATCCGATTGAGGAGAGAGTTGGAAGACACCTTCAGGGTGTGATTGAATATACCAATGCCTACAACCAGTTGTATCCCGATAAACCGGTGGTATTTTCCGGGGTTCCGACCTATACGGAGCTGTTTCTCAGCTCAGACGGGACGGATCTGGGGGGAACGAGACTGGGAAGCTATCTGAACTAGACGAAACGGCGGTACGGTGAAATGTTGGTTTCACCGCCGGATTATAAAAAGAAGCCTTTCACAATGAGGCTTTTTATAGAAAATAGGAGGAAATGGATATGAGAAAGAGAAGTTTAGCGCTCCTGTTAACGGCTGCACTCGTGACGTCCATGTCTGTAACGGGCTGTCAGAAGGCTGCGCCGACAGCGACAGAGGCTGTTACGGAATCGGCCGTTCAGACGCAGGCGCCGGAAGAAACGGAAGCGGAAACGGAAAAAGCGGAGGAAGAGGGCTGGAAACCTTACGACGAAAATGGCCAGATTAAGAGAGACGACCGCGACGGAAACGGCAAAAACGGTGTGGTATCGACCGGTAAGTATGAGGCATCCAAAATTGGCGCGGATATTATTGAGGCCGGCGGCAATGCTGTGGATGCGGCCGTAGCCGTTGGCTTTGCGCTCGGTGTATGCGAGCCTCAGTCATCCGGTATCGGCGGAGGCGGATTTATGCTGATCCATTCCGCGGATACGGGTGAGAATGTTTTCGTGGATTTCCGTGAGCCGGCTCCGGCAAAGGCAGAGCCCGGTATGTGGCCGGTTGACGAGGAGGGTGAACTGACCGATGATACTAAATGGCTGGGAGGCCCGTCCGTCGGAGTACCGGGAGAGGTGAAAGGACTGCTGTATGCTCTGGATACTTACGGTACAATGACCAGAGAACAGGTCATGAATCCATCCATTAAAATGGCTGAAGAGGGGTATGAGGTATCGGCCGTATTGAACAGGGACATGATGGAAGAGTTCGAGGTTCTTACCCGCTTTAAAGCCTGCGGCGATATCTATCTGAAGGACGGATATCCATATTCGGTAGGTGATGTGATTAAAAACCCGGATCTTGCAAAGACGCTCACGATGATCCGTGATAACGGAGCCGATGCGTTTTACAAGGGAGAAGTGGCCGAGGCTATGGTCAAAGCGGTTCAGGAATCGGGCGGAATTCTGACAATGGAGGATTTGGCCGGTTACGATATCAAGCTCAGAACTCCGGTCAGCGGAACCTACAGAGGCTATGAGATTCTTTCCTCCCCGCCGCCTTCATCCGGCGGAACAACGATCGTGGAGATTTTAAACATTCTCGAGAACTTTGATGTGAAGGGAATGGGACATAATTCGAAGGAGCATCTGCATGTATTGACGGAAGCAATGAAGATGGCATATAAGGACAGAGGATTCTTTGCCGCCGACACTGATTTTATCGAAGTGCCCCTGACAGGAATGGCTTCAAAAGAATATGCGAAGGAGCTGGCTTTCCAGATCGACCTTGAGAAGGCCCAGGTCTTTGAACACGGTGATGCATGGGCCTATGAGTCTCCGCAGACGACTCACTACTCTATCATGGATAAGCAGGGCAACATTGTTGCAGTGACAAAGACGGTTAACTATGTATTCGGCTCAGGCATTGTTCCGGAGGGATACGGATTTATCATGAATGACGAAATGGACGACTTTGATGCTGAGGTCGGCACGGCCAATGAAGTACAGCCGGGCAAGAGACCGATGAGTTCCATGTCCCCGACCATCATTCTGAAAGACGGCAAACCGGTTATGACAATCGGCGCCCCAGGCTCTCAGAGAATTATCTCCGGAGTTGCCCAGGTTATCTCCAATGTGATTGACTTTGACATGGACATTCAGGACGCCATCTCAGCGCCGCGAATCCATGCAGGCTCCGACTGGACGACCAGCGACGAGACGATCATGATTGAGACACGGATTGACAAGAATGTAATAGAAGGCCTGAAAGCCATGGGCCACCCGGTCCTGGAAACCGGAGACTGGATGGATTATCCATGCGTACAGGCGGTAGAGATGCTGCCGGACGGAACGCTCCGGGGCGGTGCGGACCCAAGGCGTGACGGAAAAGCTGTGGGATATTAATTGAGATCCGGAGGACGCGTCCGGTGTGGTGGGACGCGGATCCTGCCGCTGCCACTAGGCATTTCCAGTGAAAAAGAACAACTGTTATAAAAGTGAAGTATCAAAAAGGGATTTTCGTGAAATATACGCACGAAAATCCCTTTTTTGGTGCTGCAGCAAGCTCCCACCTAGCTTAAGACGTGAGACAACCAGCGGCCGCAGGCCAGAGGACGGGCCGATACACCTGGCGGAGCCTTTCGTCCCGCAGATAACCTTCCTTTGGGGCGGAGGGGAAGATCAAGTCTGCGGATGCCTTTGGAATCCATCGCTGATTAGCGAGACTTTGTCGAGCTTAGCAGCGCGATGCATTACACGGAGTGAGAACGTGCTCCTCAGACTTGATTTTCCCTGCAGCCCCAACACGTGACAGTCCTTCATCGGGACGAAAGACTCATATAACCAACTCCATCACCCCGTCCGCCGGCCTGCGGCAGCGTCCTCTCGACTTAAATAATCATTCCATCGAATAAAACTTAAGAATCCGGTGGACGACAGCCAGATGATTCCGGATGCGCATGTCCGGATCATCCTCCTGTGAGACTTCCACCGTGATGGCGGGAATGCCGAGCGTCTCAGTCACGGTCCGGTTCAGGCTGCCCTTCGGTGTTCCGTTATAGCAGGTAAAGGGGGCGGAGGTATTAAGCGAACCGTCCTGGGATTCCAGCAGGAGGTCGAAAATCAGCCCGTCAATATTCTCTGAATCTGTGATAATCAGAGAGTTTCCCAGAAAATCCCTTCTATCCCCTTCGCGCGACGCCTCATGGAGATCGATGACAAGATCAGGGGAGTATTCAATGATTTTTTGATAGATGGAAGCGGCCAGTTCATCTGTCAAATCCCGTTTTTTGCCGCCCGGAAAAGAGCGGTTTAAATCGCGGTACAGTTCTACGTTACGCTCTCCCTTTCGGCTTCCCGGTGCATTGGCAGGGGAGAGGACGATCAGGGTACCGGTCTTTGGCTTTACTTTCTTTAGCTTGTCTGCGGCCTTCCATCCGGAGGTTTCATCCCCATGGATGCCTCCGACAACCAGAATGGTATTTCCGGGGACGCCGCTTTCCATAATGGTGAAGGAGGTCTCAAGGGGAGTATGCTCCATGATAAGTTCTGTTGTTCCGGCCGGCTTCCGGCACAGATAAAGAATGACTGTTAATAAAAACAGAGCCGGCAGCACAAGCCGGAGACGGCCTCTTTTTTTGTGTTCAGACATATTGTGGTTTCCTTTTCCATCGGGGGTTCTTAAGAAAAGTATACAACAGGGGAGGTAAAAAAGATAGCGTTGAAAAGAAGGAACGGGCTGCGCAGGTGAGGACGCCGCCGGTACGGCGGCTGATAGTCTCACGCGTTAAGTGCGGGGCGGACCTCGTCGCGGCCACGCTGCGATTCCATGTACGAAACATTCGATATGCCTTCCATGCGCCTTTAAAAAATTGCGGAAGATTTGATATCAGCCTGCCGGAAACACGTAGTGGCCGCGACAGGGTCCTCCCCATTTAAGGTTAGAG
>ERZ1036412.635-NODE-635-length-20651-cov-37.674694_pt1 | contig 20651 bp, 18 predicted proteins | sample MGYA00514218_ERZ1036412 | MGnify/ENA primary metagenome ERZ1036412 (study PRJEB33795, sample SAMN09464944) | human gut metagenome | host: Homo sapiens | place: USA: Stanford, California | collected 2016-11 | study: EMG produced TPA metagenomics assembly of the... | reverse complement strand
CCGACGGGAGCTACCGGTAGTACAGGCGCTGCCGGGGCAACCGGTGTAACTGGTGCTACCGGAGATATTGGGCCGACAGGACCGACGGGAGCCACGGGACCAACTGGGGCTCCCGGAAATACAGGTGCTACAGGTACCACTGGTGTTACAGGGGCCGATGGTGCCATCGGACCGACAGGTCCTATTGGCGATCCAGGCCCACAGGGGGAACCAGGGCCGCAGGGAGAACCCGGACCACAGGGTGAACAAGGACCGCAGGGTGAAACAGGAGCTACACCGATCGTAAGAGTTGGAAGTACGACAACCTCCGAACCGGGTACTCCTGCCGATGTGTCCTACGTTGAAACACCGGACGGCATCGAGCTGAATTTCATCATCCCGCGCGGGGATACTGGACCAGGCGGTGGCGGAGGAGGTCTACTTGCCTATGGTGGTAAGTATAATGATTCCGCCCAGACACTGAATTTGTTAATCGGTGCTGAGCAGCAGCTGCCTCTTCCTGTGGATATGCCTGCTTCCAATGTTGATCTTGCCCCTGTGAATGCATTAACCATAGTTACCAGCGGTGTCTATGAAATCAACTATATGTTCAACGCTTCCGCTTCACTGGGTGCTGCCGTTACCCTTGCTGTACGACGCAACGGTGCAGCCATACCGAGTACGGAAGAACGCCATCTGCTGGCAATCGCAACAGAGTCCATCTATTCCGGCAGTGTGATTGAAACCTTATCAGCCGGTGATATAATCGATATGGCAGTCAGTGCGGCTATCGCCTTAACGCTGACCCTGAGTACAGGCGTTACCGTCACACTGAGTGTGAAGCGTCTGGATGATGCTTTGGCAAACTAGCAGCACTGTCTTAAAGAAAAACACCTCCCTTCTGCTTACATGCAGCTATGAACGGGAAGTGTTTTTTCTTATACATGCTTTTCAAAGGAACGGGCAAGGCGGTAGCATGCAATGGAAAACAGAAAATAACCAAGGATGGAAAACAATAGATTCCACATTCCGGAAACAGATGTCATACAGCTTTCATTATACAGCAGCGGATACAGACTCACCGCATCCAGAACATGAATACCGGCGGCAGACAGTAGCAGTGGAAACAAAAAAATCAACAATGCCGATAACAGCGTAAACAGCTGCTGACGGACACGGACAGAAACCATAAAGCAGAACATGATAATCGGAAGCAGGGCACACATTCGAAGGATTGCCGCCATTATCATAAAGCCTGCAATATGGATACCGGCTGGCAGCTGTGCAAACTCCTGCAGGGACGTAATCGACGCTGTAATGCATGGAAATCCATAGGTTTTTGCATGAAGGAGCAGCTGTGGAAGACGCGCCATGATAAACAGGGCAGTACCGCATAGTAATGCAAGTATCAGCTTTCTGTTTACCAGCGCCTTTTTTGCATGCACGCATGTCTGTAACAAAATCTGCCGTTTATTGCGATATTCAATGCATTGAAGATTCGCTATACTCAGCAGAAACAGGAAGAGAAAGATCAGTGTACTCCAGCGATCAGATACAAAAAACTGTCGCCGATAGCCAAAGGGAGCTACAAACTGACGTGAGGAATCCTGCTTTACATATTCATATTCCTGCAGCACCTCCTGAAAGATTTCCTCCTTTAACAGCATGTTGGAAATCGGCTCCACCTGGCGGCGATACTGCGCCATACTGATTTCTTTTTGATCAAGACGCTGTTGCAGACGTGCCTCCTGTTTGTGCAAATCCTCATAATAGGTCTTTTCCTTCTGAAGAAACTGCTCCTTTTCTTTGGTCAGCTCCCCCTGCAGCGTTTGCATATAAGAGGACCACAACCGTTCCTTTTCACTTGTATACAGCTGCGTATGCGAATAGCTGTACAGCTGAAATCCGGCAAAAGCCAGCAGGACGAGCGCTATTTTCTGTACCCAGAAAAGCTTATAGCACTCCTGTACCCATAAACTGCAGGTGACGGGCATATGTATACGCTGTATCCATGCCGGAAGCTGACAGCTGCGACCAGAGCGCTCCACCATGATATGCAGCAGCACGAACAATAGTACAGCCGTAATGAAAAGCAGGCTGCCGTAAAGCAATGTTAGGGATACAGGCTGTTGAAACACATTGAAATTCACATAGCCCTGTAACAGCTCAATCACCTGAAACAGGCGAATCGGATTCAGATAATACAGTACACGGAAGGTCCCGGTCGGAGATAGGAATATATGCATGAACAAGGATAACAGAACACAGGCAATCATACTGAGACAGCTGATTACCCTATGCTTAAAAACCGTGCAGAGAAGCAGCATTGCCTGAGCGAAAATAAAACAGATGCATATCTTCAGAAAGAAAAACAGCAGAAGAAACTGGAAAATACTGATCGGCAGCGTGGATTGCTGAAAAGCCGCAAGCGATTGCAGGGAAGCAGACAGGTGAATGCCGCCATACGCAAGCTCCATAAGCAGAAGATTACTGCCGTAAAACAGGCCAACAATCACAGCGGAGGATACTGCAATGGAAGCTGTCTTCGTATTCATATAGGTATGCCGGCCGCGTAAAGTCCCATACAGCATCGGCTGCAGCTTTCTTTGACTCTCCTGCTGAAATACCATGGTCGCAAATAGAAAAATTGCAAGCATGACAAGTACAGCGGTTATGGGATATGATAACGCCTTCAGCAAGGCATCCTGCAGCTGAAAATCAATAGATACTGTATGCATTGCCGCATAATCCTCTTTGCTTTTCTCTATATTGCGGATGGAGAAGCTGTCTTCCTTTGCAAATATGGAAATAGCGGATATCGTTTTTGCCTTCTGTTCGACCTCTTTGAGAAAATCCGCATACCGCTTCACCGTATCCGCCTGTTTTATAATCGGCTGCAAGAAAGCATTTTCCGCTTCCAGATCACCGGTATATAAAGAAGGTATAGTTCCGCTTTGATCAAGCTCGGGAAACTGGTCGCGCAAGGCTGCAATCCGCATCTCCGCCTGCGGGTCGTGCTGTGTTTTCAGATTGCGGATTTGTTCACGTACAAAGGCGAGCTCCACGTCGTGTGCATGCCCCTGCAGATACGTAAAGCGCTCATCACTGGATAAGGTCTGCAGATGGGTGGATAATTTCTGATAGGCTGTTGTTTCTGCGCCCTGCTGCCCCCATGTTTCGTAGGAAAGAAAGCCGATATTGCATAACAGCAGCAGGAAAAGAAACAGCAGAAACCTTTTATTTTTCCACAGCTTATACAGCTCCATTGCATACAGATTTTTCAACATGATGCTTCCCCGGCAAACAGATGCAGATACAGCTCCTCCAGTGAAGCGATACCGGGATGGCAAAGCAGCAGCTCATCAACACCACCCTGTGCGATCAGCTTGCCCTGCTTTAAAAAGATAACCTCATCTGCAATGGATTCCACATCACTTACCACATGGGTTGCAATCAGCAGGGTATGCTCCTCCTTCAGCGAATCAAACACACGACGAAGAGACACCCGCTCCTTCGGGTCCAGGCCTGCCGTCGGTTCATCGAACAGCAGAATTTCCGGACTCCCCAGCAATGCCTGCGCAACCAGGATACGCTGCTTCATACCACCGGAATATGCACCGCAGCGCTGCTTGAGGTGCTGTTGCATATTCACAAGCTCTGCGACACGCAGCACCTCCTTTCGTATCTGCTTTCTGTCAATGTTTTTCAGCAAAGCCATATAGGTCAGAAACCGTTCCCCGCTGAATTCATCATACAGTCCCTGCTGCTGCGGAGCATACCCGAGCAACGCATAATACGCCTGCTTCAGCTCACGGATATCCTTATCATTGTACAAAACACTGCCTTCCTCATAGTTCAGCTGATTGCACAGGATATTCATCAGCGTTGATTTTCCGGCACCGTTGGGGCCAAGAAGTGCATAGATGCCATGGGAAAGACGCAGGTCGATATGATGCAGCACCCTTTTATCCGCATAGGATTTACTTACATTTTTGATTTCCAGCATGCTGCTATTCCCCTTTCACAATGACATCCACCGGTATATAATCCGCCTTGTTGTTCCAGTAGTCCTTCTTTTTTATCAATCCGTAGGCATAGCTGCTTGCCTCATACTGATCCGTACCTGCCCATGTCTTCTTTACCTCTCCGACCTGATCATAGATGACATAATACATGTCCCTGGATTCTCCAAGCAGGCGGATCGGCTCCTGTGTATCCGACATTTGCAGCGTAGCCGGTTTCAAGCTGTCATCCTTCAAGCTGTATATATATTCCTTTTCTCCCAGATACAGGAACAGATGGTCATCCTCTCCGAACATCAAGCTGGCTGATGATGTATCCAGCTGCTTTCGAGCATATACCTTGCCAACCTTCATATTCAGCTGCTTCAGCATGCCGCCGGTATCCGTATAATACATACTGTCGTTGACAAAAACACCCAAAGTATCCGCATCTGTATGAAAGCTTTTTTCCACCCTTCCGCTATTCACGTTGACGCGTTCATACGCAATCTCGGCCTGCTGTGATGCGCGGTCATAGCCTGCAAAATCCCCCTTATCTAACAGCTCTTCCGGATTTTCTTTATAACGGTAGGCATTGACGATGAGATTTCTTCCCATACACCCCAGAATGCTTTTGTTCTTCATATCCGCAACCACCTTTTGTTCTCCGCTGCTCAGCTGTATGGCATACAGCTTTTTTTCACGGACCACCTGTACGGCGGAGCTCATTTCTCCCTCTTCGGTACTCACATTCTCCGTTTTCTCCACAGGAACATACAACACATCACCGGCTACTGCCCAATCCTCATAGCTGAAGCCATAGCCGCTTGGAAGCTGACAGAGCTCTTTGCGGTTCTTACCATCCAGATCCATTTGTAAAATTCTAGCAGGTACGGTAACAGTCTCATTTTTTTCATTGACAACACTATCCTCATTTGCTATCAGATATACATGGTCCTGCTGAACGATCAGCTGCGTAATCATATCCAGACCTGCATAATATGAGGTGCAGGAAGTGTCATTGTGTCTGCACTCCGGCTTATCACATAAAAAGATTTCTTCCTTATTCTCATAATCGGTATATAAGATATTGGAATACAGGTTCCCTCCACCGTTATCGATCGTTTTTATACGGTAAAAGCCCTGTTCATTTCCATCCCCCTGATTGAGGGAGCGAAACGACCATCTCTTTAGCTGCAGCGCTTCATTGGAGGCACTCTGCTTCGGTGGTTTTCCGTCAGCTTTATCCGATATGGCTTGTTCCCTGCTTACACAGCCTGCAAGCAGTGTAATACAGCAAAGCAGCATGCATAGTTTTTTCATTATATCATCTCCTTGCTGCTACTTTAGCATCCGGTTGTATCACAGTTGTATAATCTGCGAGTATCTTCTGTTCACCGTTAATAAGATGCAGCGTTGACAAAAAACAATAGAAAAAAACGCCGATATTCAGCGTTCTCAAGGCTGTATATAATTATACAATGTCGTAGAGGTATGCTGCCCCAATGGTGTGATTCCCATCGTAAATCGTGAGGAATCCCCTAAATCCTCCACCTCGCAATACACCTGTACCTTCGCCTGATAGGATTCATAGCCATATCTGGTATAGGTCCAGTCCTTTAGGGAATCAAGACCCAGATACTGAATCATATTCCAGGCGAATTCCTTACGCTCCTGTTCGCTGTACTGCTTTACCTCATGCCTGTAAAATTCAAGATTCAAAATCTTTTCGGTCTGCTTGTCCAGTGTGAAATCCCCGATATTATCATTCGCTGTATTTAGGCGGTATACCTGATTCAGCTGCCAGACACCGCTTTTTTCACTCATATGGGACAAAGTGCCGAATTCGACGGAAAAGGGCTCCCCCTTCTTCAAATCCAGCAGCTCATAGGGAAAGATTCCCTGTGCAAGCAGCTGATTCAGCTCCCTGCTATATTTCTTTTTTACCTCTGTAAGCTGACTCTGCTGCTTCTCTGTATAGGCACTCATATCGGACAGATGAAAGCTTTCATTATCCATCATGGTTTCATTACCCTGATAGAAATTGGCATATACTCTGGAGACAACCGGATAGTTTTTGGCGATATCCTCCGTGGATGACTGCCACACGATATCCTTATCCACTGCAACGCTGTCCTGGATGTAAAAGATACCCAGCGGCAGCAATACAGACAGACTGCAAACGCCCAGACACAAGGCAAATGCAATTCTAGTTTTCATGATCGACCACCTCCAGCAGCATCGCAACAACCGTTCCCTCATGCAGTTTACTGGTAATCAGCAGGGGACTGCCATGCAGATCGCAGATTCGCTTGACGATACTCAGGCCAAGACCTGCACCGCCCTGTTGCCGGGCTCTTGACTTATCCGCCATATAAAACGGCTGGGATGCCTGCTGGATATCCTCTTCCCGCATACCGATTCCATGATCCGTTACCGATATGCGATAGCTCTTCCCGCACAGCTCTCCCTTTACGAGTATTTCCTGAGCGGCGTCGGATGCCTTGATGGCATTATCGATCAGATTGCGCAGGGCACTGAAGAGCAGCTCCTCCAACGCATACACCGTACAGGAAGCACAATGGAAGCAAAGCCGATCCGTAATGGAAACAGCATCGTAATATTGGCGCAGCTGCTTCACCACACTGGCAATAGAAACGGGCTGCAGCTGTATGTCCTTCCCGCTCAGGGATAGAAGATCCATTAGGGTATAGGACAGTTTTTCCAGACGCTTGCCCTCTGTATAAATATAATCCGCACATTTTTTCCTTGTGTCCACATCACAGTCATACGTGCGCAAGGTGTCCGCAAACCCGAGAATCGCCGTCATCGGTGTCTTGATTTCATGGGCAAAATTGCTCATAAAATCCTCCCGCTGTGCAAGGTTTACCTCCAGCTGTTGAATGGTCTGCTGGGTCGCTTTTGCCATCTCATCAAAGCTGCGGCTCAGCTCTCCGATTTCATCATCACTCTGGATACTGGTGCGTTTCTCATAATTTCCGGATGCGATGCGGCGGCTTGCCTCATGCAGCTTCAGAAACGGTTTGCTGAGATAGACGGACAGCCGCTTCAGCAGCAGAAAGGAGAACAGCAGGACGCACAGCAGTGTGAGAAAAAAGGTTTGAAACTGCCGGTTTCGCTCCTGAAAGCAGGATGTGATATCATAACCGCTTTCCAAAAGATAGGTGAATTTCCCAACGGTGATCTGACTGCTGACCAGCATGATACGGGAATTGTTATAGGAGACAATGCGATAGGTCTGCGGATCATTCAGCGAATGCTCTTCAAACAGCTTTTTCTCCTCTGTCGCATACAGCACGGTATGCTTTGTATCCAGCAAAGCATACTGGGTTTGCGGCTGGTTCATATGACTGGCAACCTGCTGAAGATAATACATTGAGCGGCTTCTTATTGCCTTTTCATCACTCCCAAAGGAGGTCAGATTGGATGTGGCATCCTGTGTCAGCTTGGATTCCAGAGAAAAGGATTCCAGATCGTGCGTCTGCATATTGCGGGATATATAGGATTGCAAAAGGTGGTCATGATTCTGTACCATCATAAAGGTTGCGCCGGTGGAAAACAGAATCGCGATAACTGCAGTGCTGCTCAGTGTGAGCTTATCGCTGAACTTCATCCTTCACCTCCAGCATATAACCGATTTTATACACGGTCTGAATCACCCTGTGCCAGTCCAGCTTCTTGCGTAGACGCTGTATATGCAAATCCAGGGTGCGTGTCTGTTCAAACTCCTCCTCATGCCAGACCTTTTCATACATCGTATCGCGATACAGTGCGATATTTTTATTTTGAACCAGATACAGCAGCAGCTCATATTCTTTTTTTGTCAAAGCGATGGTGCGGTTCTCCTTTTCCACCAAACGGGTCGCTGTATGAATCGTGACATCCAGTACATGGATATCCTGCATACTTTTATGATAACGGCGCAGCACACTTTCCACTCTTGCCGTAAGCTCATCCACCGCAAACGGTTTCACCAGATAATCATCCGCTCCCATATGCAGACCCTTTACGCGGTCCTGCACACTGCCCTTTGCCGTGATAAAAATTACCGGAATCTGCAGCTGTGCAAGATATTCCATCAGTTCATAGCCATTGATTTTCGGAAGCATGATATCCAGCAGAACCAGATCATAGCTTTGTTTCTCCACCATTGCTGCCCCCATTTCCCCATCCTGCGCATACTCGCATTCATAGCCGACTCTTTTCAGATTCAGCATCATCACCTCTGCGATGGCCCGTTCATCCTCAACAATCAGAAGCCGCATGCTATCACCTCTTTTCTGTATGATACATAATTTTTGTATCCAAATTGTATCCTGTCATCTTTTATTTTACCATACTTTATTAGAAGCCGCTTGCTCTTTAGCTGGCGGTAGTTCACAACCATTCCGTACAGCTTCCATGAAGTACTTATCAACTTAAAAATACAAATAGCGATCACTACAGTGTATCTTAAACAGTATTGCCATTCATCAGCACACCTTCATGCAGGAAAAGGCATAGCAAATGGTAAAACATTACCTACAGCCCTGTATACAGAGATAACGCTGATTACCGAAGAACCTGAAAAGAAAAGTCATCCCTTTTCTATACAGGATGGCTTTTCTGTTGTGTTCTAAGTATTTTATTCTGGAATTACAGACAGCTTATTTCTTGTCAGATTTATGTAATCGTTTTCTGAGTGACTCAAAGGTATCACATTCCAGTAGTAAAGTGGACACAATCTGCATTTGCTCCTCAGTTAATGCCTGCAGCCACGTTGCGCAATCCTCATGAAACTTGATTTGCATCTGTCTGTGTAAGAGCTGCCTCTCTCCTTCCAGCTTACCTTCCATTTTTCCGGCAGCTTTTCCCTCTTCAAAGCTGTCACGCAAGCCGTTGCGGTAACGTGCCTCTCCCATCTGAATCGCCATTGCGGTTGACCACAGCTCATCATCCTTCTGCATTTCCTCGTACTTATCCATGAATACCTTCACCAGCCTTTCCTTTGACTTCAGTATATCATTTTTTTCATTATTTTCAAACAGATACACCAACTGTTCAAAGTCATTCAGCCTCTGCATTTCCTTCTCCTTTACGATGTCATTGATTGCCGGCATATGAACAAAGGTGCGAAGGATGAGCGGATAGCCGCTTTCATCTTCTCCCTGCTCATTACGCATCTGATACTGATTGATCAGATTTCTGTTGTTCCATGCATACTCATCAATGAAGATAATTTGATAAACCGGCTTTAATTGATCATAAAACTCACCGCTTTTCAGCTGATTGTTCAACGCTCTGGCACCGTAAAATTCAAAGCGCATCATTTCCGCTATTCCCCTACAGGTCGTCTGCATCTCGATATTGAAATGACGGTTTTGTTCATCCTTTACATGCACATCCAGAATGATGCGCTTCTTTCCGATGATGCCCGGATCCAGGTTGGGATTGAGTACGGTGCTTTCCTTTACCCTGATTCCGGTAACACGCTCAATGATGGTGTTGCGGGCGTACACAGAGCCTTCATCCTCACGGGAAAGGGTGTACTTAAAAAATAGATCGTTACTGTAGTTGAGTTGATTCCTTGCATTTGACATTTTTATGTCCTCCATTCTGTAAGGGCTCCTTACCCCCTTCTATACGTATGGAATCTGTCAAATTCCTAAAAAATCCGCAAATCTTTGATAACTTTTTCTATTTTTCACGTTAAAAGGGATTTTATCATATTCGCATTGTCTTTAAAGCATTCCCCTGTCGATCTGCTATACGGTTTTCCCCTTCACAGGTATCCATAGTCGGTGAAGAGCTACAACCCTTCACAAAGCGCACGCAAAAGCAACATATCGTAGAAACTATCATCAGCTACGGGATTGTATTTGAAGCATTTGATACCGATGTTTATCAGGCTATATTCGCTATAAGTTCGATTTTGATTATCGTGGCACTCATCACAAAACACAATTTTACAAATGAAGCGGATATGATCAAACAGCCTCCTTTGTGATATATTAGATATGGACTGGCAGATTATTAGCCCGGTATTTTTCATTGAAAGCTATATGCTTTCAACGCCTTACCGGCAGATATAAATGCAGGGATGCGGCAATTGTGTACAGTCTTCCTCATCTCTCTGCAATGCCGTTTTTGTAAGTCCTTCTAAAGTCTGGTTTAAACCGCCGTATACTTCCTGTCACCGATTAACATACCTTAAGAAACCGATGGTATTTTTTACTTCATTTTTATTGTCTATTGCGCTAAACTGTAGATAACTGCGTTCAGAGGTATGCTGCCGGATATATCTGTTTATCCTGCACATACTTGCATACGGAAGCATTACGAAAGCGAGGCTTATAATATGGAATTATTTGACATCCTGCAAACTGCGGAAGAGGTAAGCGGCATTGATATGAAAGCTGTTTTGCAGGCAATGGGAATCAGTGTAAACGTAAAGGAGCATACAGAGCAGGAACAGGCACTGATCTGTTCGTTTGTATCCAATTTCATCACCCTTCCTGCATGGAGGGTGGATAATGACGATATTGTGAAGGCACTGCTGAATGTTCTGGTAGAAAAATATAAGCTGCCGCTATCCTTTGTAGCTGCGGCGGCAGGAGTGCAAAAGGAGCAGCTTGCATCATTTCAAAAGGGCGGGGAGATTCCCCTTTCCACAAAATACACACTGGCCGCGCAAATCAGCAGACTGAGTAATATGATCTGTCCCTTTGATGAAACCATGCAAGCATTGAAGCAGACAGGCAGGAAATAGCTGTTTTCCCTACTGCAAAGGATGAACCAAAAAAAATCAACCGCAAGGAATATACACAGGTTGATTTTTTTATGCTGTCCTAAGTGTGAGAAAGTATCCATCCGTCGGTATGCTTTTCTTTATGATACCGCACTGCGGACATGGAAAACATGGCACAGCTGTAGACTTTCCGCATACGACAAGAATTTTTCAATCAGACTAGCCGGAACAACCCCATAGGAAGCAGCTGAGACAGGTATATGGATATCATAGGAGGTCAACACCACCTCACAGCGTTTCCATTACTGCGTATGTATCCCTCTATAGTCTGTGACAGGCTGTACAACAGCTGCATGTTATCTTACGTGCTTTTTCGCTTCCTCAACATCCTCAAACACCGTGTGGTTGATCTGTGCAGAATCAATACGGCAGAAACCACCGCATTCTCCATAGCTGTCAATGCTGAACACGAAACCGTTTTGTTTGGTTTCCACATCAATTACATGTCCATCATGAATCTGCCCCTCATCCAGGTAATATACCAGAGTTCCTTCCTTCATAAGCATCATCTCCTATATTCAGGATATGCGCAATATTAAAAAAAGACAAGGAAAATGCAAACAGCTTCTCCTTCATCCGATTCCTGTTCAAAGGAAGAGGACTGCATACTTAGAAACAGTAAAAGATCAAGCACATTGATCAGCCGATGCGCCTGATTCTTTTGATTAAGCGGATTTTATGAGGATACCTTAAAGCGGAAAAGACACCTTACTATCCCTGTATGCCTTTTCTTTCCTCATCCCATTCCCGGATGACCTCCTCCAGAATGGCTGCGGCAGTTTCCACCGTATGCTCACATTTCTTTTCCTTGCTGTGATACACCGGTTTAATCTTCGCACAAAGACGAGAACCCATTTTATTTTGAAATGCTATGACCAGCTTCTGCGTCAGTGTTCGAAGAAAAGAACAGTCGTGTGCCTTTGTTTCCACATAGCGTGCGGAAACTACACAGGCTGCGCCGCACAGGGCACCGCATACATCTCCAATCTGAAAGCCACCGCCAAAGGCTGCTGTCATCTTCATATCCCTGTCATGCAGGTCAAGACCATATACCTCATTGCCTGCGCGAATGATGCTTTCCGCACAGTTGTATCCCATATGATAATATTTCACTGCTGTTTCTGCTAACATATCGAACCCTCTTTCTCTTTCACGTATTCAGTATACCAAAAGTTTCTTTTGAAGAAAACCATGAATTTATCTTCTGTCACATTCTGTCTGAATTTATCTTCTGTCATTCTGTCACACTCTTGAATTTATCTTCTGTCACATTCTTCTGTGAAAAACTGCCGGATTGCTCCGGCAGTATTCGCGTTGCATCATGATGTGCCGTGTGCTTTTGCAGAACTGCACCCCTATCCGCCGATATTCGCCTGCATACCGAGCTGTCGGGCATATTCCAGATAACACATCAGATCCTCTTTCTGCAGCATTTTATTCGATAAGGTATACGGTTTTCCCATCTTTTCGTATTTCACCTTTCCCAGTGTATGGTACGGGAGAAGATTCACCTCGCAGACACCAATGGATTTCAGATATCGCAATGCGGATTCCAGTGTGTCTTTTTCATAATTGAACCCCGGTATGACGGGAATGCGTACAATTACCTTCTGTGGATCCACCTTGAGAAGATAACGCAGATTTTCCTTAATCAAAGCTCCATCCGCACCGGTAACCGTACGCAGAATGGCATCATCCGGATGCTTGAAGTCAAATAGAAAAAGATCAATCAGCGGCATCATGCGTATCAGCAAATCTCTGGAGTAGTTACCGGTCGTTTCCACGGCAGTATGAAAGCCCTCCTGCTTGCAGGCACGAAGCAGCTCCCATAATGCTTCCTGCTGAACAAACGGTTCACCACCGCTGAAGGTGATACCGCCGCCGGAGTTTTCATAATAGTCCCGATCCCTGCACAGCTCCGCCATAATCGCTTCCAGCGTCATTTCCTTTCCCTGAAATGCTATGGCATCCTGCAGACACACCCGTTCACAGGCACCGCAGCGCTGACAGCGGTCTTCCCTGTACGTGAAGTTTCCCTGCGCAAACGTGATGGCCTGATGCGGACATGCCCGCTCACACAACCGGCAGCCAACACAGCGCACGGCATTGTGAAACATTGTGCTTTTCACACTCTGTGTCTCCGGATTGGCGCACCATGGACAAAACAGTGGACATCCCTTCAGAAAGAGTGTTGTGCGAATACCCGGACCGTCATGAGTCGCAAAGCGCTCAATATTCGTGACGTTAATCATACAGCATCCTGCTCAGCAGCTCATCCTGAATATCTCTGGTAAGATTCACGAAGACAGCACTGTAGCCGGCTACTCGCACAATCAGATCCGGATACTTTTCCGGATGCTTCTGCGCATCCTCCAATACGCCGTGATCCACAACGGTCACCATCAGCTGGCAGCCGCCCTTCTTAAAATACGTATCAAACAGGATTCGGATTTTATCCCGATCCTCATTGAACATGCGCGGTGTGAATTTGATATTCTGCACACTGCCGCCATGATATTTTGCCTGAAATCTGCTTAGGGAATTCAAACAGGCTGTTGGTCCGCTCTTTGCGGCACCGCCCTGCGGATTATTCGCAGGATTCATAAAGACACCCGTTTTCCGTCCATCCAGACTGGCGAAGGTCTGATGACCCCAGTCTGTATTCGTTTGATTATTGGAAATAACGATCAGATAATAGCCAAGACCCGCGTCAATGCCCCGCTGCCGTATTCCCTTAGCGACAAACTCGTATAAATCATTGGCAAGTGCATCGCATTCCGGCTTGTCATTTCCATATTTATCTGCATGCAGCAGGTCTTTTCGCAGCTGCTCATAGCCTTCAAAATCTGCGAGCTGTGCCTCATGCAGCTGTTGTAGTGTGTATACCTTATCCTCATATACCAGCTTACGGATCGCATACAGAGCATCACTGGCATTGATGTTTCCATAGGTTTCATTGGTACCGCCCAGAATCTGTACACCACCGTCAAGCAATGCCCTTCCACGGGTGATACAGTCATCCATCAGGATTGAGGTAAACAGAAAGCTTGCCTCCTGATTCATCACCTCATAGGAATGCTTCTGTGCCTCCACACTGAGGTCAAAATAATAATCCAGCAGCTCCTTATAGGTATCATACAGTTCATCAAAGGTGGTAAACGCACTGCACTCCGGTATGGAAACCGGACCGTTTTTCGCCTTGCCATCCATTGGATCAATCCCTGCATTTAAGGTGATATTGAGAAGCTTCAACAGGTTTAAAAGGGTATTCGGTGTACCGACGCTTTTTCCCTGAATCACGAATTCTCCACAGCCGAAGGGAACATACTGCTCCGCTATCTCACGGGATACACGCATGCCGTACATGACTGCCTCAATATTGACATCATCATTGTACAGCGTCGGATAGGTTGCACCGGATCCGATGCAGTCATATGCCATATCCATGATATCCGCCGGGGTATTTTTACTGAAGCGCAGGGTAAACTGCGGCTCCACGTAGCGGGTATCCCGACAGACACGCAGGCAGATACGCGCAAAGGTATCGCCTTCCTCTGGATGCTCTCTTCCTTCTCCGCCGACGATGATACGTCCATTTACCGTTGTACGGCGGTTCTCAATCATTTTCCACAGAGACTTCAGATACCGGTACGCTTCCTCCTCCGTAATCAGACCGTCCTCCAGATCACGCTGCAGATACGGCCCCAGCACATCATCCATGCGACCGTAATTGATAACCCCTGCCACTAAGGCATAGATCCAGAACAGCTGCAGCGCCTGATGAAAGGTTGCAGGCTTCTGTGTGCGGATAACCGCAAGATCGCGTTCCATCAGCTCCAGGTCCTGCAATCGGCTGCGCGCAGCATCCAGCTTTGCTTCCCGCACCAGCTCAATCTGACGGTCGATAACCTCCTGCAGCAGCGTTAAGCTTTCCACACAGCTGTTTAAAAAGGTATTGGGCTTCTGTGAACGGATCAGCGTTTTCAGCCCCTCCAGTCCATATGCCATGAGCTTTTTGTAATTCAGCATCATACCGGATAAGCGTGCAGTTGCCATCAGCGGATAGGAGCAATCGATAAAGCGGCCGATGGTGGACTCATTCAAAACATCTGCACAATATATCGCCTTGGTGTCATGCTCCTCCCAATAGGCATACAGAGCATCCACTCTGGCCTTTTCTTCCTCGCTGTCGAGCTGTTCCTTAAACGAGCGCAGCTTATGGAAAACACAGTAATGGGAAACACCGCCGATGCTGGTCACACTGCCAAAGCCAATCGGCAGAAAATCCAGACGTCCGGCCAGCAGATCATCATCCTCTATGCTTCGAAACAGAGCAGGAAAAATAGTACGCAGGCAGCGAAGTTCACGTTCTGCCTTATCCAGAGCGGCACTATCCCTGTGAGCCTGTGTATAGGCCTCCATGATGGCAAGCTGTTCCTGTGGTGATTTTTCGCACGGAATCGGTTTGGATACCTCAACATTCTGCGCGCCGTCAATACTGATTTTCTTTTTCATACTCCTGTGCCTTCCTTTCTTATATCATGAGATCAGTGCTTTGCCTTTTCTGCATCTCTCCAATTATCCTGATAGCCGCCAAGCAGATCGACAAAACGCTTTGCAGTCAGATGCGGACGGGTGATGGCACTTCCTACGACAACAGAATGCGCCCCCAGATAAATGCACTTCATCGCATCCTCCGGCGTATAGATATGTCCCTCCATCATGACGAATGCTTCATCGCGGAAGGTACGGCACATCTCCGCAAACATACGGTAATCCGCACCCTCGATATGCTCTGTTTCCTTTGTATAGCCGTACAGCGTCGGTGCAACGATATCCGCACCGTTTTCCACAGCGCGTGCTGCTTCCTCCATGTTGGAAACATCCGCAAAGATAATAGCTTCCGGAATTTCCTGTTTCACGGTTTTGATCAAATCCCATGCCTGTGTGTTTTCATGTGTAATCTGTGATGTACAGTCCAGAGCGATGATTTCCGCTCCTGCCTCCCACACAGCTCTTGCGGCATCCATCGTCGGTGTGATAAAAACATCTGTATCGTCATGCCAGATTTTCCATAAACCGATCATCGGCAAATCAACCTTATCCTTAATTGCCTTGATCTGTTCCGGAGAATTCGCGCGGATTGCCACAGCTCCTGCCCATTTGGCTGCCTCCGCCATTTTTACTACGATGTCATCGGTATAGATAGGGTCATCCTTCTGTACCTGACAGGATACGATCAGACCGTCTTTCAGACCGTCCAGCAGTGCTCTTTTCTTAGGATCAGTAGTTTTCATTCCATGTTCTCCTTTTCTGTGTCCTTCTTACAATTTTATTATAGAAGTATGTAGAAAGGATGTCAATCTTTTTATATCATTTTAATTTATTTTGATTCATATTGATTCATAATCTGTGATATTTTTAAAATTTATATTATGTAACTCTTTATTCTTTAGAAGTTTTCGCAACACTGCAATAATTATATTGACTTAAAGCATGCTCCAGGTGATTTAGTGAAGCTGATGGTTATTCATAGACCATGGTATTGCTAGTCACTGGTTCTTCGTGTGATATGTTAACAGATACATACTTTATAGAGGAGGTACAATCATGACAATTGCCGAAGTAAGCCGTATGTTTGAAATTTCCGCAGATACGCTTCGCTATTATGAAAGAATCGGACTGCTTCCTGCTGCTTCGCGGACTTGCGGCGGCATCCGTGATTACGGTGTAAAGGATTTGGGATGGATTGCGTTCATCAAATGCATGCGTAGTGCGGGACTGCCGACTGAAGCTTTGGAGCTGTTTCAGCAGGGAGATGCCTCCACACAGGCACGGCTGGATATTTTGAAGGAACAGCGTACCCTGCTGAAAAAAAGGGTGCTGGAAATGCAGGCTACCCTGAAGCGGCTGGATACGAAAATCGAAGGCTATGAGGACAAGCTTGCAAGAGCGGAGAAATAGCTGAGGACGTGATATCTCCCCAAGTGAGCGCAAGCGTTACAAGCAGTTATGTACATAGAGGGCAGGTGCCGGTTCGATCTTCCTCACCTGCCTTTTATACGCTTTCTCATTCATTTCCTTTCAGAATATATTTTGCTGGAATTGTAATATAAAGCATTGTGTCTTTTTCCATTTTGTTCCCCACGAAACAGAAGGGGTGCTCTGTGCTTTGATTCTGCGGTGTGGGATATCGGACATGGGATCTTCACAACAGCAGGTCATATCCGGTGAAAGTGTATTTCCAACAGCTTTTATCCGCACTTTTCCTGGTACCGTCTTCACTGCTGGGCATTTGCCATGTGCAGAATGTCCCTGTACACATAGGATAAAACGGATAAGGAAGTATTTGAAATCCGACAGGATGAGGTGAAAAGATGACATATCAGGATGAATATTATGACGATTATACAGACAACTATGCAGTGTGTGAGGATGAGCATGCTCTGCAAGAGGACATTCCAACAGATACCTGCTGTGAACCCTATCCTCATACATGTTGTCCGGGGCCGAGAGGTCCAAGGGGCTTTCGCGGGCCTGCAGGTCCGACAGGACCTATGGGACCGACAGGGCCGGGCATTGGAGTAACCGGACCGACAGGGCCTACCGGAGCTACGGGAAATACCGGTGCAGATGGAGCTACGGGGCCAACAGGGCCGCGGGGAGCAACAGGTGCTACAGGAAATACCGGAGCCTCCGGCATCACAGGGGCAACAGGGGCAACAGGTGAAAATGGCGCTACCGGACCGACGGGTGCAACAGGACCTGCCGGAAGTCCCGGACCACAGGGATTGATCGGACCAACGGGACCTACCGGAACCCCCGGTGTCACAGGGCCGACGGGAAACATCGGACCAACCGGTTTAGATGGAAGAGATGGACCGACGGGTGCGACCGGAGCAACCGGCATGACCGGAGCAACAGGGGCTACCGGACCACGCGGGGCTACCGGGAATACAGGGGCAGATGGTGCAACCGGAGCGACAGGAACAACGGGTGCGACCGGGCCACAGGGACTTAGAGGATTGCAGGGACCGACGGGACCTACCGGATTAAGAGGTGCAACAGGGCCAACCGGGGCGGATGGAGCAATCGGTCCAACAGGACCAACCGGAAGCACAGGTCCGATTGGGGCTACCGGAGCAACCGGACCACGCGGTATTGAAACACAGTCCTTTGCCAGCTTTGCTGATTTTGCAAGAGCCTTTGAAAATGCTCAGCCAATGCCGTTATACCAAAGCATTGCGGATACAACCGGCAATATCACATCAACCTCCACGACTTCCCTGCTGCTGCAGCCGGGCTTCTATCAAATTTCACTGGAGGTCAGCACAATACTGTCTACAGCCGGCTATATGCAGATAACCCCGGCCTACAACGGAGCACCGCATATTGAATTTGGTATTTATTCACGAACAGGTTCCCCACAGAACACAGCTGAAGGCAGCAGTCATTTCATAATCGAGGTGACACAGGCAACCCCGTTTACCGTCAATTACAATTCCAATGTAGCAAATACGGACGGTCAGCTGACACTGGTCATCGTGAAGCTGGAGCGTTAAATAGACACCAGTCAGATATCGATGCAGGCTTTCTGTGATAAATTATGAAATATAAAAAAAGGCGGACATTTACTAATGCCGTCTTTTTTCGTTGGGGGACTGCATCGCAGTCTCTTCCTTTCCGATACATGTGATCATCTTGGGGATGGATCATCACATACCCATATTTTACAGAAAATTCTGCCCAACGATAAGCTTTTCAGCGTAACTTGATACATATCTTATATTTTTTTAATCATTGCATTTCTCACAGGAAATCGTCAAAACGTACAGATATGCTGCTTCACAGATACATGCTTGGTTTTGGAATGTTTTAAAGCAACAAAAAACCTGACAGCCCCGTCAGGTTTTTACTCGATTGTGGATACAAGGAAGGAATGGAGAATTCAATACTATTGCATGCATCAATAGAACCTGTATTCTCCATTTTACTAACATCATAATGCAGGAAAGAACCGTCTTGTCAGGAACAGGCTTCTTTTACGCTTCCTTTTGTGCGCCGTTTGTATCCTGGATGCCAATCATAACACAGCCCTGTATAACTGCCCCCTGATCAACACTAATGGATGCGGCTGTGATATCACCGCTCACCTGTGATTTTTCACTCAGGCGAATATGCCCTCCCGCATGAATATCTCCGCGAACAGCTCCGCCGTTTTCCAATGCAGTCGTTGTGATATTTCCTTCCACTGTGCTTTCCTGTGATATCTTCAGTGTTTCTTTGCATTCAATATTACCATGTATTTCAGCCTGTATAACAGAGGCATCCTGACAGAGGATATCGCCTTCCACACTCCCATATATCTGAATACGCTTGCTGCATTTGATATTCCCCTTTACACGACCGTAAATTGTCAGGTCATCATCCGTACTGACATCACCTGTTACTTCTGTATGTTCTCCAATCAGAGAAGCACTTTCCTGCGGCTTTACAGGTTGCTGCGCATCTTTGTTTTCTTCCATTTTAGTCATATCCTCCTTCTTGGCTTCTGAATGAACCACTTCATCCTCTGGCAGATCATGTTCATGATTCTGCTGTCTGGATTCATATATTCTTTTCTGTTTCTGATACCAGCCCATAAGCATCCCCCTTTCAAGGAATTACAGTCTTCTGATATATGTAAAAATATATCATTTTGGCATAATAATTAAAATACAAAAAAGGCAAAAAAACGCTTTATTTATCGGTTAATTTCACTTTTGTATCACAAAACTTGACATTTGTATAATCCGTATATTTTAACACCATGTTGATTTTATAAAAGATGATGCATCAAAGGATCGCATCCGTGTTTTCACCTTTATATTTATCTCTATATTTATAGAAATAAGCTGTATGACAGAGGTTTTCCTTCAAGCATCGAAACTGCCTGTGTTCTTTTTCAGTGCATCGGCTAAAATGAAAAGCCGGTTTACAGGATTGCATACGTTTCTGTAAATCGACTGTTATTCTATTTCTTATGATGCTAAAAGGTATGTTCGTGCTCGCTCTGCAGCACCTTTACATATTTATAAAAGGTGGCCTTTTTCAGTGAGGTCCTTCTGCGGTAGGTCTCCAGCGGGATATGGTTCTTCTGACAGTATTCCACCTGTTCCCGGAAATCCTCCGGCAGGCTTGCACGCGGTCTTCCATAGCTCCCCGCTCCCTCTTTCTTCTTTTCCAGCGCCTTCACGATCCCCTCATACTGCGCCTTCTTCAGCTCTTCCCGCTTCTTTTTCTCCTCCCGCTTCATCAGATACAGGATGTCCAGTTTCCCTTAGTTAAAGATATGAACCCTCTTTATCAGTCTACTTTTCCAATAAATCGGTAGTATATCTCTATTTCCTGTATTCTTTCGTTCTCCTCATTCGTTGTTGCTTCGTGAATAAGGATTTTTTCTATCATTGCATTTAATAACGGTGCTGTCAGTTCCTTTGGTACGGAATACTCCTTGATTAACTCAATCCACTTTTCAGCACCTATCATATCCTGTTCCATTTTACTTAATTCTTCTCTTAGGTTGGTTATCTGCTGTTCAAGTTCTATCTGCTCTTTTTGATATTTCCCCGACAGCATGATGAAGTTTCGTTCCGTTATCTTCTCACAGGCTCTATCTTCATACATTTTCGTAAACAAACGGTCAATCTCATTTTGTCGGTTCTCGGCTTTCTTCAAGGCACTTGCCTTTTTCTTCTTTTCCCGTATTCGCTCTGCATTGCCGACTTTCTGTATTTTGTTCAATACCTTTTCTTCGTCCTGCTGTACTGCCTTAGCCCAATACTGCAATCGTTCCAATACGGCTTGATACAACACATCATAAC
>ERZ1036412.627-NODE-627-length-20916-cov-10.233738_pt1 | contig 20916 bp, 27 predicted proteins | sample MGYA00514218_ERZ1036412 | MGnify/ENA primary metagenome ERZ1036412 (study PRJEB33795, sample SAMN09464944) | human gut metagenome | host: Homo sapiens | place: USA: Stanford, California | collected 2016-11 | study: EMG produced TPA metagenomics assembly of the... | reverse complement strand
CAAGTACATGGTCCAGCGTGGCTGTGCACTCATCGCTTCCGGTTCCGCCTCCGCTGGAAATCGGAAATAAAATATCACTCATTTGCGCTCACTCCTATCAATGTAATTGTAACGTCTGCTGTTGGTTTTTTTATGGGGCAGTAAAATACCGCCTGGCCGTCCATGGCCTCCCCCGCCTTAATCATCCCGGCCATCTTTTCCCAGATTTTCACCGTTTGCGCCGGTGTGTCTTTTTTGACTGCACTCATGAACCTTACTTTGTCTGTCGCTTTGAGTCCGGGAACCGCGACAGACTGCGTATAAGGCGCTGCCGCGCTCCATCCGGATGCGGGAAGCGTAATGGTTACTTCATTGCTTAATTTCTCACATTTTGTTTTATTGTAAATCGTATTATTGACCAACAACTCAATAACCGCTCCCATATTCTCCCCATCAGCCAATGTTTCAGTATTCCACTTTTCCACATCTGTGTTAAATTCTGGCGGGTTTTTAATCTCACAAAATCCCATGTCCATACCTCCTAAAAGATTTCGTCCATATCGTAAATCTGTGGGATGTCTGCATCCTTTCCCTTTCTTAAAAATGTCCTGTAGGCTATCAGTTCCCCATCTGCATCGTACAGCCCCATTTCTGATATTTCCTTTCCTGTCAGTTCATCCGCTGCCAATGTGGCTGTATATCTGCATGTGGTCTGGGCTTCATCCGTATATGTATGTTTTTCTATGTCCTTCTTCAGTAACAGATTATACAGGCCGGTTTCTTCCCCTGTTGTCTTTTTCGGCGTTCCATCTTCCAGCACGCCTCCATCCCCCCATGCCATCTGTGTAATTTTCGGCAGGGTTAGGTCTCCCGCATGGGCCTTGCATAATTTTCTTCTTCCTACGACGGTTATTACTCCCTTCGCTGCTACCATTCCTTTTCCTCCTTATACGGTACAGTAACCGCCATTCAGTTTGCGGCTCCCGTCCAATTTCCAGGTTCCATCCAATTTAATGATGTTGGTCACTCCTATGTCTCCAGGCGTCACGCTCTCCAGTATGCATGTTTTTAGCGTCATGCGTTCCCGTCTGGTCGCATTTTTTCCAGCCTCGTTCCGATATCGTATTCTTTCATCCGTTTGCGGATTTCCCCTTGCTCCAATCCGTATCTGTACGGTCTCCTTGTATTCCGTCTTAATGTCTGCGCATGTGCTGTATCTTAAGCGTACCGGGTAAAAATCCACTTTCATTTCGTCATCATATCCGCCCAGGACCTTCTTTCCATCCAGTTTCCACCTGCCATCCAATTTCAGGTATGCAATATTTTTCCGTGGGTGAAAAATGTTCTGGAAACGTATGATATTCCTGTATTCCACATCGACCTTAAATCCTGAGGCAATGACAAACGCCACCCATTCTATCCATGACCGCACATTTTTGTACTTGGCAATCTGACGTTTGACCTGCGTCCCATACTCTAACTCAATCTCGTGTTCCCCTGCATACACGTATGCCCTGAAATAATACTGGATCCCTCCATATTCGTACCACTCTTCAATTCTCCCGCCGTCCAATATGGTGGAAAGGAATTGCTCTAATACCGATGGTGTCCCTCCATGCATGTACCATTGCAGGGTTTGGCTGATTAATGCCTCCTTTGTCTTCCTCGGTAGAGTCTGTATATAATACTGCGTGTTCAGCTCCATTGCGATTAGGTCAAGTGCGTCTTCCGGCACGCTTCGCAAGTCCGCATACAGGTGCGCGGCGGCAGAATATTCCAGCATTTTTTTCATAGCCTGTCCCACCGAATAGCTGATTGCCTGTGCTTCTTTGGTCATGAGGTTTGGCGGCATTATATCCTTTATTTCACCTTCATACAGTTTAATCATGTCCCACCTCCGCCGATTGCCCTTCCCTTGATTCCTTTATACTCGATTTCCATTTTATTCAGTATGGCGATCTGTGATTTTGCTACCTCTGTATATTGCGGGCTTGTGAGAATGATTTTTGTTGCTCCCGCTCCATACAGCAATCCTATAATCTCCGACGGGTCAATGTCCTTTCCTATCTTTCTCTGGGCCTTTTCATAATAGTCACATACATTCTGCACTTTCTTCTTGATGGTTTCCTCAATGTCTTCATCTTCTTCGCTTACGTGATATCCAAATACGATATCATATGGCACGACCTCCGGTTTTTTCACGACCACATTATCCGTCAGCGGCCTGATGGTTCCACGCATCATATAGGTTTTCAACCTCTGCAAATATCCATCATCGGGTATTTCCCCATCTGGCGACATCACATAGATGTCCACCTCTCCAGGGGCCTCTGATGCGATTCCCACCTCACTGGGTTTTTCGTCAAATGATTTTACCCAATACTCATAAGCCCCTTCTGTCCCCGCCGTGCTGTACTTGGATGGGGCCAGATAGATTCTTTCTGCCAGTTCATCGTCCGTTTCACGGTCTGTCCCTCCGCTTGACTCCGTTATGTTTTCCACTTTTAAGGTATACGGGAGTAGGTCAACCAGTGTCTTTATGTTCCCTGGTGCGTATCCGTTCCCTTTTGTTCCTGACTCCTGGCATTGGGCCTGTACGTCCACGCTTTCTTTCCCCGGCGGAATTGTACCCTTTTCCGTTGTTTCGAAATACATATCCATTCCCTTTACCCTAGTCCCGGCTGGTATCACCGCCGCTTTGTTGAGTATGGCAGACAGGGTAAACCGAAGCTTTGTCTTGGCAAACGATGCCTCATTCCGAGCCACACCCTTTAATGCTGCAAGGTTGTCCAGGTAATTACCCACACTATATTTCAGCAGCCCCATTTTAGCCGCCCTGTCATCGTATTGATATCCCTGGTAGATTGCCACGGCACATGAATAAAGAATCATCCTGTATGGGTCTGTCATTGAAAGTTTGCTTTCTATCCCCGTTATTTCCTTAAGTTTTCTTTCATAATCGCTAATCATCTGTTCCTGGAGTCCCTGGTAGCTTGTATTCTCAATGAAGCTCACATCCGGATAATTCCCAAGGCGTTTCATGATGTCGCTCATTCTGCTCCCTCTTTTCCTGTTATCAATATATGTGGTATCATCTTCCCATCCGCATACTCATAAGTGATGTCCTCAACCTCTGCCTCCGGCTCATACCGCTCCACTTTCCTGATGATTTCCATAGCCATCATGCTCTCCGCTACTTCTGGCGGTTCGTCCAGGCATTGCCACGATAGCCCAAAATCTCGATCCCCTGGTTGGCTTGATTCCCTCGTGTCAAATAATGTCGTCAGACTCCGCCTTATTTTTTCTGCATGTGTGGAGCCTTTTATTGTTAGCACATAATCCTGTCCATCCATTCAATCACCTCACACATATTCCTGCAACGACACATTTAATGTGGCCCGATACAGTTCCCCGCCCCTTAATATCACATCCCATTCCTGGGATGCCTTTGTGATAGCCCATTTGTTTTTTCCTACTATTCTTTTACCGATAATCAGTTCGTTTACCTCGCCTGACTCAATCATGTTGTCAATGGTAGATATCAGTTTGCGTGGTTTGACTCCCAAAGATGCGTCCAGGGTGATTTCAAGCGTCACTTTCTGTAATTGCGCCCCGCCGAATTCAGTAAGTGGTTTCATTCCAATCCTGTCTATGGCATTCCAGTTAGCCGAAACCTCCCGTTTAAAATTATTAAAGGTCAGTACTTGCTTCCGGTTCACGCGAAACCTAAGACTTCCCAGTAGCCCAATCAAAGTCAAATCCTCCCTTCAAGGTCTGTAACCCTTTTCTCCAGTAATAGAATTTGTGAGAGCGTCATGCTTCCACTCTTTCCTTCCAGTATGATTTCATCCGCATGTAACGTGTATACTCCTGTCTGTGCGGTTTCATAAGCCCCTTCCCCAAATCCTTTCCTGTATCCCTGCTTTATTTTCGGTGGCTCCGTCTCATCCCAGAATTTTCCCAGAATGACACCGGAGCTGGAGTCGTTTGACAGGTGTATGACGATTACCTGGTCCCCCACGTTCGGCGGGTTGAATTCATCCCCGAACCGGAATAAGGGCAGGTCCGATGTGGTGTTTCCCGTATCCGCATAATGCACCTTTGCCGTCCCCTTCTCTAGATCAATCGTGGATATGGTCCCTATCCTTGATACATCCAATCCTATCTCCTCCTCTATGGGAATACCAGCGTGGTCCCCTCAAATATCCAGTATCCGTTTCCCGAGTCCTTTTTTCCATGTCTTCGCGCCGCCTCCTCAATGGCCTCCTTGTTCGCCGCATAAATCGCGGCTGACTTTGATCCGTCCTGGTATCTGCCTCTGGCGATATCCCATAACGTGTCATACTTCTTTATGGTATATGTTCTTCCCTGCGCTGCTTCCGTGTCCGACCCTGCATCCTTGCCCGTTTCTTGTGCTGCCGCATCCGCTATCCGGCTTAACCTCATCTGCATATTGCCGTCCTTCTTGGTGATTGAGTACGATACCTCTTCCACAAAGTATTTCCCATCGGCCTTTCCGAATCCAGATAATTGCACGGTCTGGGTTGCGCTTACGGCAATCCTGGTCTTTAAGGTGAGCTGCATGGTGGTTTCCTTCCGGTTTGCCATAAGGATTGCGTTTTCTCCAATCAGCCTTGCATCGGCTTCGTTATCGGCTTTCTGGTTTGATTTATATAACCGGCCTTCCTGACCCACCATGATTTCAATTGTCTTCTTTGTCTTGGGGTTTGTGTAGCTTACTTTTGCGCCTGTGTAGGTCCCCCTCATGGTGCTTTTGTAGGCATGCCTTGATACCATGTCTTGTGTTATGGTTGCGACCACCGGTTTTGCAAAATACTGCCTATAGTCCCATATGACCAGTCGATTGTGGAACACCTTTATACCCAGTCCATACTTGTCGCATATCCCTTTGAGAAACTTACTGTCTGTCTGCTTATCCTGTTCGGTTTTTGCGACCTGGATGTCCCCGGCCTCATAGACCAGCGACATCCCGTATTTCCCGGCAATCTCCCCCGCAATGAGCTGCACGGTTGCAGCCTCCCAAGTTTTGGAATTCTCCGTCTCCTTAAAGTCAGTGTTTGCAGGGGTTGACACTCCGTTTATGCTCCCTCGGAATGGTGGGGCCGAAAACTCAAAATCGTCCACCATGAAGCTCCCGCAAATGACCGTTATCTTCTCGCCCTCATAATTCCAGTTCTCATATATGATTGACGGTAGGATTGTGTCCCCTTTTTCCGGCATCCACGCCTCCCTCCATTTAAGGTCCCTATCCGCAACCGAAAGCGATATCGTGTCTGATTTATCCACGGAATCCTCATACGTAAACTTTTCAAGATATTTTGATATCTCGCTTCGCGCATCAACCCCGTTATAAACAATCTTCACCGTCTTCCTTCTTGGGCTGCTCATGTAACCACCCCTTTCCTCCATGCCGGAAGTTCGACCGATTCATGCTCCGGCAGTTCCGGCGTGTCCACGCATACCCCGGCAGGAAATACGAAGATGTCAAGAAGCGTCAGGTTGCTTTCCATCAGGAAGTCCATGTGTTTCTCGGCTCCGTACACTTTTTTCGCAATCATGTCCCAGGTATCCCCCTGGACGGTCTTATACGTTCCCGCCATATGCCCTCCTAAAGCTCAACTCTATACCGTTCGCGTCCGTAACGCTCCATCATTTCCTTGAACCATTCAAAGCCATCTTCCAGTCCGCTCATGACCTGCTCCCTGACGTCCGGTCCACCCCCTACATATATTACCGGGCTGAATGTAGGCGAGAATGAGCTTGGATGACTATCCGTTGTCATCCCACCGCTTCTCATAATCCCCTCGTACATCTTCCCGTAATTGTTTTCCTCGTAGGCCCCCAGGAGCCGACCTGTCTCCCTCCATAACTCCAATGCGTGGGATGACTGGTCGATTGGTATGATTGCCTCCGCTCCTTCCTCTGCCACCTCCGCAATGTGTCTGGTTGCGAATATTCCACCATCCCCATGCTTCGGGATGTCGTGTGGACGGTATGTATTTGCCGACTTTTTATAGGATTCCACCATGTCGACCGTGACAGGTACGCTGACCGTAATTGGGTCCATCCCATTCTCAAATTCTTTCCTGACCGCCTTCAGGAAGTCCCTCGCCTCCTGTTCCGCCTCCGGGCATTTCTTCTCAATTTCTGCGATGACCGAATTTGCATATGCGGCACCCGCATTGTTTGATGCCATCAGGGCCGTTGCCATCGACGAGTCCTTTGAGGCTTCCCTTGCAATCATTACCCCGATGGAATCTCTTTTTCCTGTCACGCCTTTTAGGGATACTACTTCATCCATGGCCTCGCTGATTCCCTGTATTTGGGCATCTGCCATATCTCCCCCGGCCTTTTTATACTGCTCCACCAGTGCCGCCATTTGCTCCTGGTTTGGCTCCATCCCTTTAAGCAGCATGTCGATAGCTTTCTTTCCTCCCGTGCTGATGTCACTTGCATTTGCGGCATCCGTCACGGCCCTGTCCATGGTGTTCATCCATTCCTCAGGGGTTCCGTATCCAATATTTCTGAAATCGTTAAGGCTCTGGTTGATTGACTGGTCCATTGCCTCTAGGGCTGGTCCTATGTCATCCCCATAGGCTTCCATGATGGTGTCTCGCATTGTCTGGTATCCATCTTTTATCACCTGTGCTTTGCGAGCATAATATGCCTGTGTTGCGGCCTCTGACTGGGAATCAAATTCTTCTTGTGATATGCCTCCCTCCATCCCTTTCTCACCTGCAATACGCTGCGCATTAAGGGAGGTTAATATCTGCTCATAGGAGCTGTCAATGTTCTCTGTTGCCTTTTCTGTATATTCGTTTATTGTGTCTTGGTAGTTCTGAAAGGTTTCCGGCGTGAGTGATACGCCCGAAAACTTACCCTGTATCATCTGGAGCTGTGCCGCATTCTGAGCGTCTGATATCATACTGGTTATGTCTGATATGTCACTCAGGTATTGCCGTACTATCTTATCTTTATCCAGTGTAAGACCGTTTTCTGTAATATCCTGCAATGTCTTCTGTAACCCCTGCTGCAATGGTTCCAGTTGACCGTATAATGACTGGTAGAAAGTGTCACTTTCCTCCGATAGCCCGTTTGAGTCCTCTCCCATGACGATATCAATCGCCAATTTCAGTTCATATCCCTGGCTGGTGATGTAGTTCTGTGCATCCTTGACGTATTGGTCAACCGCCGAAACATATGACGCTGTTTCCCCTTCGTCAAATTCGATTCCCAACGATAGCTTCCATCCGGCCTTGTTTATGTCTCGGATTTCCGCTTGCATGGAATCATAAAACTTGGATGTTTTTTCCCCTGCATCCGTCATCTCGTCTATGCTCTTAAATAGGCCTTCTCCCAGGCTTTTCCTGGCTGCATCCTCCAATTCCTTCATCGAGAGGGTTATGTCTCCAAAATGGTCTGCGAGATTTTGTTTCGCTACCTGCCTCTCCGTTTCCTGTATGGCTGCGCCAATTCCCGCAATGGCTCCTATCATCACACCCGCTGCCGCTACGGGCCATGCAGACGCCATGCTCGATATGGTTGCAAGCATTTTTATTCCATCTTTAGCAACCTTTACGCTTTTAAACGTTATTAATGCTGCCGAAATTCCTGTTAACCCCCCAGCAATTACCTGGGGATTCTTTGCAAACCACTTTCCGATATCTACTATAGGACCAAAAAAGTTTTCCAATTCCTTCCCGAATTGCTTCATGATTCTTCTGTCGGTTGGAATGTTTTCTTCCAAGCTGTCAGTAAAGCTCGTAACCCAGGATATAGCATACTGTGTTGCATTCCGCATATCCCCGGAAAATCCTTCATAAAGTTCGATTCCGGCCCCCTGGGTAGCGCTCAAAAGAAGGGTTAGGTCGCCTTTGAGGTTGTCCAGCCTCATTCCCGCCATTCTTTCAGCAGCTCCAGCGCTTCCTTCGATTGATTTTGTCAGCTTCTCAAAATCCTCGTCTGATGCATTTACAATTGCGAGCAGGCCGGACATTCCTTCCTTTCCTGCTATTCCAGCTGCGTACTCTGCTCGTTCTGCTTCTGTTAATCCAGAAAAACTGGCTCTTATTTCCCTTAGCTGCTGGTCAAACGGCTTCATTTTTCCGTATCCATCGACCAATGAAATAGAGAGCTCATCCATATATCCTTGCATTTGTTTTGTGGGCTTTGCAAGGTTTGTGAGCATGGTACGCATTGCGGTTCCGGCCTTTTCCGCCTTGATTCCTGCGTTTGCCATTAATCCCGTAGCTACCGCAACGTCCTCTACCGTGTACCCAAACGCTCCGGCTACAGGAGCAACATACTTGAATGTCTCTCCCATCATGCCTACGTTTGTGTTTGAGTTGCTGGATGCCTGGGCAAGGACATCCGCAAACCTGGCCGATTCATCGGCCGACATTCCAAACGCCGTCATTGCATCCGTGACGATATCAGATACGCTCCCAAGGTCTTCCCCGGAGGCCGCTGCCAGATTCATGATTCCCGGCAGTCCGCTTATCATATCCTTGGTTTTCCATCCGGCCATCGCCATGTATTCCAGCCCTTGACCGGCCTCCTCTGCAGAAAACTTGGTAGTTTCCCCCATCTTCTTTGCCAGTTCCGTAAGCTGTACCATGTCTGCATCCGATGCTTGTGAGATAGCTTTTACCGTACTCATTTGCTCCTCAAAACTCATTCCCACGTATGTAGATGCCACGGCAATTCCCGTAATCCCGGCCGCTGCCAATTTGCTTCCCTTTACAATGGTCCCGAATGTCTTGTCGGATATGCTCCCTAATTTTTCAATTCCTTCCGTGCTCATCCCGCCGAAAGATTCCGATATGGCTTTCGAGGAGAGTCCAGCCTTTCGCTCCAGGCTATCCAGTTCGCTCCTGGCTTTTCTGATGGACGCATTTAAGGATTGGTCTGTCTCTCCAGATATCATTATTTCAAGTTGGTATTTTCCCTTTCCTGCCGTCCCACATCACCTCTTCCTCAATCTGGCTTCTTCCTTTGCCTGTTCTATTGTGTCTTTAAGCAATCTTGTCGCCTGACTTAATGGCAAGGAAAAATAAAACTGCGGTCCGGCTTTTGAATGCCTTCCCGCAGCTATAATCGCTTTATTTAATTCTCTGATATCTTCCGGGCACATTATGCCTCTAGGAAGAAAAAACGGTAAACCCGGTTCTTAAGCCGCATTGCATCCTTCGCGTCCATCCGCTCGAACACCTCCATCTGGTATCCCGTTACCTGTGCTGCAATGATTTGGGCAAATAACAGAGTGGACTCTTGCATGATTTGCCGGTTTCCTCCCAGTGCATAATACATATCATATGCATTGTTCATGTCCTGTGCCGTAAGGTCCTCCAGTTTTCCAAGGTCAATCTCCTTCACTTCCAACTCCTGGTATTTAATCGGTTTCCTTAATTCGACTATCTTCCAGTCCTTTTTTTTATTTCCAGTTCCTTTGCTTGTTCCATTCTTGGTTTTATCGTCCATCCTGCTTTCCTCCTATAATTAACACATGTCCCTAACTTCTTTGAGGACGTCTTTTCCGTTGATGGTAAACACGTCCCCCATTCTGTCAATCTCAACCATTGTCTTTCCATCCAGAATTAGCTTGTAATAATCCAGTGTCATAGTCACGCTGCTTCCCATTTTCCCTCCAGCCTTGACCGTCCCTGGATTGAATTCCTTGGCCTGTCCTGCCACGATTACGCTCAAATCCACGAATCCGGCTTTTCTTGTTCCAGTATCTATTCCCTGCAACGCTCCGTTTATGGTTATGTTTTCTGATTCTGTTGGGTCCATGACAGAAAAAGAATCTCCACACACTGTATCAAACGTCAATTCCAGTTCCATGTTCTCAATCAGCCCGATGACCGAAACGTCCATCTTTCCGCCTACCCCGGCGCCTTCCAGGCTCTCCACAAGGTTGGTTATTTTAGGAAGGGTCAGCTCTCCGGCTATGCCGACAAGCTGTTTACCTCCCCTGTAAACCTTAAATCTATTGACCAGATGTGTCTTAAACATTTTATCCCTCCTCTGTCATGACATTCTTAAGAGCCGATATGTCAAACTCCGTTACATTCTCAATGTATTCCATTGGTGTGTATGGTGCCAGATGCATCCTGGTACGCATATGTCCTTCCAGTACCTTTTCTATGCTGTTCTCGTCGCTCCGGTACTCAATATAAAGTCCTGCGCACATGCCTGCTGACACCAAGCTATTGGCCCATATGTTAAATGAATTAATGATGTCATCCACCTGTCTCCTGTTCATGTTCGAATCCAGTTTTTTCCGGTAATCCAATGCAAACCTGTTGTTGGCAAAATCAAACATCCTTCGGCATCCTATCCACCTGTCCTTCGGGTCCGTGTTATCGGGGTATGCCGCTGTATTGTTCCCAAAGGCTTTCCATTCACCGCCATCATGCAGTACGGTCACGACCCCGTCCCCATTGACGGCCCCAGCCTGGTCCTGGTCAAGGTATACCTCCGTCCCATCCTTAAGGACTGCTCCATTCACATTCAGCCCCTTATTTGACGGATATATGTATGGCACATCCTGGTTTAATGCCGTATAGTATCCCATCATCGCCCCGTACACTGCTGAGTAGTTTATTTTCCCGACGTCAACCAGGAGCATGGGCCATAATACGATTCCGTGTTTATCGTCAAATCCCATATCTCTTTTCCCCGTCAGGCAATCGGTGTATTTCTTTACCTTTTCTGTATCTAGGTCAAGGATACACATGCTTGCAAAAACCCCGCTTATCTCCTCACACTTTGCCTGCAGTGCCGCACCCACATTTGGCCTGTGGCTCCATCCTGGTGCAAGCAACAGCCCCGGCGTCACTCCTAATTTAGGATGGATCTGTCGGATTACCTCAAGCCCTGTTTCGGTCCCTGTTTGTACATCGCAAAATCCAATCAGGTCCTCCTCCGTCACTAGCTCCGGTGCAATTACCTTTCCCGATACGGTTATCTCTGATAGGTCAAATGCCTTGCCCGAACTAAGCAGGGTGATGATGAGCCTCCCATCATTGTCAAAGGCCGTGATGTAATCCGTGCCCCTTGTGATTTCATCCCCTACCTCTGTCGTCTGGGCCTCTCCCGTCCTTGCGCTTCCCACCCTGGCAGAATTTGGCTTCATTGTTATGGCCAGTTCGTCCACAAGCATTCCCTTATCCTCAACAATGGCCTGATGGTCCTCAACCCTCACCGTCTTCGTCTCAATCTGCTTCGAGTGCTTTTCTGGGTCCAGTACGTTGACGTATATCACCGGCGATATGGTAAAAAGCTCCGAATTTGCGTACATGCTCTGGCATAACGTATATTTTTCCCAATCATCACTATATCCCAGGGCCTTTTGGGCTTCCTCGAAGTCCCTTGCCATGACCGGCCTGTTTACTGCTTGTTTCGGGTCCTCCGTAAGGTTGATTGGTGAGGTTCCGAATATCACCTGTACTGCGTTTTCTGTCGTGGTCGGCGTCGGATAAGAGGTGGCATTTTCTCGTGATTTGATTCCATGCTTATATCCTTCCATTCTCTAAATCCTCCTTTACTTTTTTATACAGGGCTCCCAACCTGCTCCCCGTTGTCCTTATTTTCTTCCTGGCCTCTGTCAACCCACTTGCCGGCACAATCAGCTCTTTTAATATCGGATTTTCTTTTATCTTTTGTTCAAATTTTGGTGTATAACCGCCTCTGTATGCGCTACCTTCCCTGGCTACATGTTTTATCGTCGGGCCTATGTACACCATCGTCTTTCCTTCTTCGCTCATTCCATTTCCTCCGTTTCGATTTCTGGCAGATACCATATCATCTCAATCCCTCCGAAAAATTGAGGTGCTGTATCATCCTCCTGGAATTCCATCCGCATTTTTTTATCGCAATAAAAAAGGCCCATTGTCTGGTTTTTCATGAACCTCATTATTACCCTCTGCATGATGGCACTCAATGTAGAGTATCCCCTCATTTTTTCGTCATCGTCGTAAATCCCGAAAAGCACCATTATATGTGCCGTGTTCTCCCCGCCCGCCTCAGGGTCGTTATACATGACATGATTTATAACAACGGCAAAATACGGGAAAAGCGTGTCCTCCGGTTCCTCCTCCCCGTAGTCAGTTGGCAGAAACATGGGTATGGACTGTGGGTATCCTTTTAGCTCAACCCGGTTCCCATTCTTGTTGTATATTTCCATGCCCTCCGTTATGTACTCAATCTCCCCTATCAATTCATCCTGTAGCTCATTTACCGTCATTTCATCCTCCCAACTGCCGAGAAACGAATTTTCTTAAGTTTTCCCTTAAGTCATCCCCTATGTACGGCTCCACAATCCCATACACCCGTTTCCGGTTCCCCAACATGACAGGCGCGGAAGGGCTTAAGAGCTTTTTTATTTTCCTCCCTTTTCCCGTCCGCTGTACAACGGATTGATGTCCATTTGAAAATTTGGTGATGAACGCCTTTAAGCTTCCTATTTGCAGACGCTTCATTCCTTTTGCTTTCACCACCTTGCCCTTCAACATATCCGGCCTCTGCTCCCCCGTTGCATATCTAGCCGGTGATACCTTAAAGTCCATTAGTTCATTGACTTCCCCGCTCGAAATGATGTATGCTACAGGTTTCGATGTTGTGGCGTTTTTTATCTTTATGGATTCGTTGAATCTATTTTTCTTAACCGCATATTTTTTTTTCGCCTCGTCCACCAATCGCTTCCTTGCCTGTTTGGCTGTTTCATTCACCGCTTTCTTAAGGGCCTTTTTCATGGATTGGTCCTTATCGTCCAGTTTTCCCATCATCCTTCTTACGTCAGTTGTATCAATCCCTATCAGTATGAGTGATTTCATTACGATTTCTGCGCCTCCAAGCTGATTGAATAGATTCCATCCTCGTTGATGGCGTCTGTTATTACATATTTATCCCGGTCCATCATCAGTATATGTCCTACAGGCGGGAGTGGTCCGAATTCTTTGGCTAATACATAAAATAACACCTGCTTCCTGTACACTCCCTGTCTGTACGCCTGTACACCCTTTTGCCGTTTTTCCCGTTCAAGCAGTTCATAGTCATCGACAACGATATTCATTGGCCTGCCATTGACCAAGTGCTGTTCTCCATATTCTTCCGAGTTTGTGAACGTGGTTTCATTGTCCTCCTGTAGGATGTCCTTAAAATTCATTCTACTCCCCCCTGGTGACTCCCCTGGCCGCAAGTATGCCAATTACTTCATTAATTTTCCCAATGACCGCGGTGGTATCTGCATCATCCCGCAAGGAGCTTAATACCACCGGTTCCCCCGTGAATCCGTCTCCCTTCGGTCCTGGTTCTCCCCGTGGGCCTGGTTCCCCCATGGGGCCTGGAATACTTTTTGCTCCAGCTCCCGCTTCGAGGTTATTCATTTTTTCTGCTGTTACTACTTCCTTGTCTACCCATACGTGTGGTTTATACGCCATGCTGTCCCTCCTTATCCGATGAGTTTTATCGTTACCGTCTTACTTGCCGCCGTTGATGTATCCACCGCATATCCTACTATTATCTGATTCTGTTCCTCTGCGGCAACAGCTGTTAATCCATCTTCTGCATGGTATACTGTCGCCCCTTTCTCAATTGCTTCGCCGTCTTTCTTTGGCATTTTAAACACACCCACCATATGGATACTCCCAGTCGAGCCCACAGGTATTGTGGTTCCAGCAATTCCTATTCTTGTTCCAAATACTACGACCTCACCGGCCTCAATCTGGCTTGCTGTTTCATTCTTATAATCCAGGCTTTCGCCCCTCTGTATGTATTCTGCTGTCATATAATCCTCCTTACTCTATTGTGATTACGGTTCCCGGATTTTTAATGATTCCCCGGTAGTCCACTACGCTGAAACCCCAGTCCAGGAATATATCCCAGACATATCCCAGCGTCCCAGGGGCTTCCATTCTCCTAATCTTTGGTATCTCGTCGCCGTTCAGATAATCAACCCATACGCCATCTACATCTTCTGCCGCTCCAACAAGGAACCACGGTACTGCCTTTCCGCTTTCCGCGAGCGCATTGATTGTTGCGTCCTCGATTATCTCTATCATAGTTCTGTAATTATATAGCGGGTTTGCCGCCTGGGTGTTCTCTGATGTTTGGATAGTTGGACTGTTGAACACGGTGAACATATCAAAGGCACATCCAACAGGTACAAGAATCTTTGCTGGTCTGATATTGATTGCTTCTCCAAATTCATCCCTCATCATTTGAAGTTTTAAAAGCATCTTCTGAAATGCTTCCTTCGTCGGAGTGCTCCCCGTCTTAATGATGTTGTTGTGCTTCACATCAAAAAGCGGTACACCATCATACATTTCATCGTTTGTGAACAGGATTTCATATGCTTGTTTATTTTGTGTCCTTCTTGCTGCCGCCGCATATCTTGCGGGAATGGTAGAAAGGAATCCGATATCATCATTGATGAATGCTTGTCGTGTCATCGTAAACTGACGTCCATAGGTCTTAATCTGCCTATTTGGCCTCTTGATATCTTTCGGGATATCATGCTTGATTTCTCCATTTTCGGGTACTTCGTAAAAATCCCCCGCTGGGCCAGCAATATACTCGTGCTTGATAGACTTAAAATCTTTCAGCGTACCCTTTTTGACCCATCTGTCAAACGTCGCCTGTGCTTTGTTGTGGCCCTCTACGTATGCTTTGTTAATGGCTTGGTCCATAATTGCGGGGAAGGACGCACTTGGATTGTAAAACTGTCTGCATAACATTCCATATATGTCATCTGTGCTTCTTAAGATAAGGTCTTTTACATCTTCCCCATCCCGTTCCATGCACCGAATTGCTAAGTCTTTTAATGACGTCCCTCTGAAATCTCTGGCCCCGTCTGCTGGCTTATCAATCTGGACACCTCCACGCATGACCATCCCGTCCGCTGCGGCACGTCTGAATTTGTCGGCCTCGTCCATATCCACCCTGACTCCTGTATTGATTGGCCCCTTCTCTCTCTCCAGCTTATCTAAGATGCTCCTCTGCACCTCTTCCATTGTCTTGTTTTCCTTGATGTACGGGGTTGGGTCTACCCCGTGCTGCTTACACAATTCCGTGATGGCAACCGCCCGCTTGCGCTCGTTCTCTATTCCTCTCTCAATTGCTGCCCTTTCTCCTTCTGCTCCCGGATTTCCATTCCTATCTTCCAGTTTGCGTGCAAGTTCATCAATCTGCCTCTGAAGGTCATCAAACTCCGCTTTCTCCGTGTCGTTCATGTCCCTTTTCTCGCCTTTTGCTGTGTCCAGAAGTCTCTGCGCCTTTGCCTGCAATTCCTTTAATTTTTCCTTGTCTCCCATCTGTGTCCTCCTAAAAATAATATTTGTTAAGTTTCATCTGCCGCTCAAACCATTCAAGGCTTCTTCTATCCTGTCCCCTCACGGCTTTGTACGGCGGCACATTTTCCATCAGTTCACGGCCTACGCCTACTGTATAGTCAGCCGGGCATGATACTATGGATATTTCAAATGGCTCCCAGCTCCGAGCGATGTCACACGGGCCAACAAAACGTCCGTCCCCGGATGTTTTCCCCGGCATGACTTCCTCCCAGCTCCCCACTATGTATCCAACCGACACTCCTCGCAAAGTCTTATTTTTTACTTTCTGGTATATCAGTTCTGATGGCTCGTCTTTATCAAATTCAATCTCTGCATATCCTCTTGATTCCTCAATCCATGCTGTTATAATCTTTCCGGCCACATAGTCCCTCTTGTGATTAAACAGCACACATCCAGCGGCCAATATCCGGTCCAGTTTAATTGCATTCTCCGAATGGTCCAGTATTTCCTTTCCCCAGTACCTATCATATGGCTCCTCCGAAGAAAAGCTAAGTTTAAACTTTCTTTCTTCCCCTTCCACTTCCCGGAAATTCGCCGTCATGAATTCCCTGTGGAAGATGTTACCCGTCTTTTCCGTTGGATTTCGAGCTTGTCTTGATTCCATAAATCATCCTCCTTAAATCAATTCCCTTTTTCTTGGCATATTCCAATGCCTCTGCTGTTTCGTCCAATTGTTTTCTCCAATCATTCCCGTTCTCAGCCGCCACCTGCGGGAATGTCTTCTGTCCCGACATGAGTGCAATCTTTGTGGCGTTGGCCTCTTTTAATGGGTCAATCCATTGTTTTGGTGGTCGTATCCACTCGTGCTCTAAATATTTTTCCTTGCTTTCCCAAAAATCTTTAACCTTTATCAGTCCCGCAAGTACGGCAGAAATAAAGAAAGTCTCGTAGACTTCTGTCATGATGTCCATTATCCACTCAACCTCTTCGTAGTAGGTCATTTCGTCTTCTATTATACCTTGTCTTGCGCTGCTATAGGTTGACTGACTCATGTCACGGCTCGCCGCCTCATAGCTGATTCCGTTCCCAGCCCCAATTAGACGCTCCTGCGTCTTGGTGTACCGCTCCGCATCCGTGGCCTGCCCCGAAGGGTTGACCACCTGTATCTCGTCCCCGGTATTCAGCTCCCGAATCATTCCTGGGGTAATCATCTTGCCCTCATAGCTCCTTTCCTTTGCGTCCCCACCGCTTCTGATTGCATTCCTTCCGTTCTGCGATACTGCCGGCGTTACTTTTTTAATAAACACGGCCAGACAGGATAGGATTCTTTCCTTTACCGAAACTGCCGTCATGAATTCATTGGCGTCCCGAATCCTTCCAATCGTATGCGCCATGTCTGACATCTCCCGAATCTGTGATGGTCTACGCTTGGTAAAGTAGAAGATAACGTCCTTGGCTTCCACGTATATGGGTTCCGATATGGTGAAACCGTCTATTTCATACTGTCTGAAATAGTATCCGATTGGTTTGTTGTGGGAATTGTATTCGATTCCACCCACTACACGGTTATCCCTGTTTTTGGGCTTCATCCGTGTTGTGTCCAGTTCATCCGGTTCCATAGTCTGGAGTTTAAATGGCAATAGTCCATCCGGAGTATACCGTTTCACGAATAGGATTCCTCCATCCACCTTCTTCCGCTGTACCGCCATGCGTAACATCTGGTTAAAATTCTGTGTCCCTGTCACATCACAATTTTGTTTCTTACACCATCGTTTCCACAACTTCATGACCTTTTCGTCTAGTTCCTGGTCCCCAGTCATTGGATGGAGTGTATATCCCTTGCCAATCACGTTCCTCCGGAATGCACTTGTAACCGAATTCATGATGTCGGAATTCTGCTCCAGGTCCCTTGTTCTAGCCCTGATGGTATCCCGTCTCATTCGATCTGTCATCTCCGCCGACTCATTCATCACACGCCAGCCCGCATTAAGACGTTTCCCATCCCCAGCATCATATCCCCTGAGGCTATCCAGTCCTTGCCTCCATGCCTCACGCTCGTAGGCCGCTTTTGGCGATACCCATGCTATTACATCCTCTAGCCATGCCATACCTGTCACCTCCTGTCAAAATAGGCAACCATGGTATTTTCCATGAGTCCCGTACTTTCTTCTACCTGCAATGCTGCCGTCAGGTCGTTTCGCATCTTATATAGCTGCGTCAGGTCAGCCCTTGTCAGACGCTTTGTACCTATCTGATAGCTCTGGCCCCCGATACATATTTTTTGTATGGCCTTGTTGACCTCTGACAGCAAATCCGCATTACTCATAAACTGCTCCGCCATCATTACCTCCTAACCACGATGATATTTCCGGTATCCATGACTGTCCGTCCGGATCCGGCTCCTCTTCTACCGTTTCCTTATTTTCCACCTGTTGCAGATGTAGCATTCTTACGCCCATCAGGTCCGCCGCTGCCATTGCGTATACCTCTGCATCAAGATAATGGTTATCCCCATGTGATTTCTTCGGCACCCATTCCTGTGTCACTTTTCCGTTTGGCTTTCTGACGTTAACCTTGTGTTCCGCCGTCACCTGGGATGCGTATTCCTCGTCACATCCGGCGTATACCATCCAGCTCCCGGTCCCCGTTTCCTTGTGCATCTTTGCCGATATGCTGTCCTTATATTTCCCACCATCCACCCACACCAGACTGATTCCATCAACTTTGCTTCCCGGTTTGTTGATTTGGCTTATTTTGTAATGGCCCTGCAATGGGTTGTTTGCACCTTTACAAGGCTTTGCCCAGTCCGAATTTGTCAAGCAAAATTGATATATCTCGTCTGCCTGGAATCCAGAGTCAATGAGGGCCAGACTGACAATCATCTTTACTCCATCCTCCCTCTGCCACTCCATGTTCATGACCTGCTCAATGTCGCTGAGTGATAGCACCTGTCCATGCGTAATATTCTGGCTGGTCATAAAATCACCCCAGGCTCTCACCGTATAGTACAGGCTCCCTTCCTGGACATCCACTCCACCCGTCAGTATCTTGGCCCATGCCGGTACGACCATTTCCGGTAATTCCGTCTGGCGCTCCATCACTAGCTCCTTGGATGTTTTCAGCTTGGTATCTTCCCACGGCTCCGCAAGCCACGAATTGACAAAATTCTGTAGCGTTTCCGGGTCATCCTTGGATTTGATGAATTCCTCTGCTATATCAGCCCATGTGAGGAATATGCTATATAAAGAGCTAATCCAAAAGCCTACTGTCTTCGGCCTTCCAATTCCTCGCTTTTTTACTGCCCTCCACTCCCCGGCCCGGAGCATCTTTGGTTTATCCTTGTCCTCAATGATGCACCCACATGATTGGCATATGTATTTTGATGTCTTTGCCCGGTCCCTTGGACTCATATTCTTCTCTTCGTCCTCGACATATTTTATCTGTTTCCAGATAAGCTCAATCATCTCTCCGCAATGCGGGCATGGGACAAAGTAGTGCCTCACCTCATCTGCATTATCATGTAGGCCCCATATATAATTGGTTGCCAGCGTCGGGGTCGAACATGCATACACCTTGCTCTGCGACTTATATGTTTTGGTCCTCTCCATGGCAAGGTTATAGGGGGACGCCTCCTTCTTTGATGCTCCCCCCATCTTGTCTATCTCGTCAAAAAACAGGTATTTGATTGCCTTTGATGCAAGTTTGGATGGGGAGCCTGCCCCTCTCAGATAAAGCACCATTGTCTTAAACTTAAGACGCAACTCCTTTGATGCATTTTCCATAAATAGCCGTCCCACCTGCTGGGATAACCGTATTGCTGGCTGTAGCTTGTCTTTTGATATGTCTTTGGCAAGGTCGTCGGAAGGATATACAATCATGGTAGGGGCCGGGCTTCTGTCGATGATATACATCAACATGTTAATCAGGACTTCTGTTCCGCCTATCTGCGAACCTTTACAAAGGTATACCTCTCTGATGTAATCATCGTTAAGTGTGTCCATGATTCCTACCAGATACGGGGTTACACTATTTGACCACCGACCAGAGATATTGCTTGAGTCATCCAATTCCCTGTATTTCTCCGCCCATTGGCTTACGGTCAGTTTTTCCTCCTTTTGCAGGACATTTTGTGCTACACGTCGAAAAAGGTTAGCTGTTTTTATCCGTGTCCTGGTCCGGTATCCCATTCTCTCACTCCTCTTCCTCCTCGTCCTCTTCCTCCGGGTCATCCACATCTATGTCTCCCGGGTTCACCCCGTCAATTTCGTCCGGGTCATATTGCGACAGTTCCTCCAATGTGTTTTCCAATTCCGTTTTAATTGCCTTAATCATGTCGTTAAGGTCGTTTATCCCGCTTAATTGCATTGCCAGTTTCGGAGGCAAAGACAGCAGGCGGTTTCTGAATCTAATCAACATATCCGTCAAAAAGGCTTCCACATCCGATGCCTCATGAAGTTCTCGCCGCAACTTTCTAAGCTTCAAAACGGATATCTGTTTCTTAATTTCCTCATGCTCCGCCTGCACTTCTTCTTTTGTGATGTTTGTCCTGCGTCCCATTTCCGCATTTATCTTAAAATTTATGTACTCCCGGACACACTTTTCAAGATTGTATCCCCTCGAATTTTTTTCCGTCTGGAAGAGTCCTTCCGATTTCAGATTTCTTATCTGGCGGGTCGAAATTCCAAGGCATTGCGATAATTCTTTCTGGTTTACAACCACCCTGTCTATACCTCCTTTACCATGTCCCTCCCCCGCCTCCCGTCCCGGCCTTTTGGTCCCTCGCAAAGCGGAAGGAAGTCACCCATTTTTTTTGGTCCTACAGAGGAAAATACCGGACCTTCCGCGCCCCGCACTAGGCCCCGTCCCCCCTGGAAGGACCCAATTGTCTTAATTGTCAGACTTCTTTTGGTGCACAAAGAAAGGGCATCCTGCATGTAACTGCCGGATGCCCTCCCATTTATGAGTGCATATATCTTATGAGCTTAGTCCTTTTTACTAATCCATGATATTAATATACCATATTGACTTGTCCCCTGATTACCAATCTTTTTTTATTTTTTTACATTTAGCAGCCAGTAGAATTTCCTGCGCCGGTTATAATATGTATTAGAACTACATGGTATCTCCATGATAAGTCTTAAGTATCTATATGTGATATCCTCATTTGTAACTGCCTTTAATATATATTGGTATAGGTCCGGGTCTGTTTCAATTGCTGTCTGTTCAATAAGGCGGCAGTTTTCTTCTAGCCTTGCCCTCCTCATTGCGAGTTCTTCTGTTGGTCTTCTCATTCCCCCGCTACCTGTCGGCATGTCGTGTGTTTCAATTGCCTTGACTGTATCAGTCTTATATTTTAACTCGTCTTTCCACTCGTTGTATTGCAGGCACCAGTAATACAATTCTTTAAATCGGTGCTTGCTTATTCCATATTTTATGTTTAGTGTTCGCACTTTTCCCAATGGTATCACCTCCTCCCATGTCCAGGTGCGGACACGCCCAGCACCCGTACCGTATCCGGCCCTTGTTGTTGCGCTTGCCATCACACCCGCGGCGCCCGTTGTCTATGTAACACTGTCTCATAATACCGTATCACTCCCTTCGGCAGCCTGCGCAGTCCCGGAAC
>ERZ1036412.621-NODE-621-length-21238-cov-58.549214_pt1 | contig 21238 bp, 19 predicted proteins | sample MGYA00514218_ERZ1036412 | MGnify/ENA primary metagenome ERZ1036412 (study PRJEB33795, sample SAMN09464944) | human gut metagenome | host: Homo sapiens | place: USA: Stanford, California | collected 2016-11 | study: EMG produced TPA metagenomics assembly of the... | reverse complement strand
TTACTAAAAATGGTTATTATGAAAAAATACAATGATAAAAAGAATCCCAAAAAGCATCCACATAATGATGGAGATTAGTCAGCTGTACATGGGCCACAGCACCCGGTCTTGTTGCGGGTGCTGTGGCCATGTACGCGATAGGACGCTGTTTATGAGGGAAAAGTACAATCTTGCCGCTTGATTTCCGTGCCCGAAAAGCCCTATTATATAACGTCTTTTCGCCCCTGCCGTAACAGTCTGAGTTGACTTGACATTTACAACAAATAATCTGTACTTGACATAACCGTTGCAAATCTACCATTCAGTGAAGCCATATATACATCATTGATAAAACTTGCAGGCAGCTTTCGACCGTTCCATTCTAAGTCTTTTGTTGCACAAGCGTCAGATATAAGAGTAACCAAATAACCAAGGTCTTTTGCTGCTCTCACAGTCGTATCTACACACATATGTGTCATCATTCCACACATTACCAAATTTTTTATTGACAATGAGGTTAATTTTTCTTGCAATGTTGTTTCATGAAAGCTATTAGGCGTATGCTTTACAATAATATATTCTGAACTTAAAGGTTCTATCTCCTTGTGAAGTTGAACGCCTTTCGTATTTGGAAGAAAAAAAGCTGCGCCCTCTGATGATATGTGTTGTACATAAAAAATGGGGAGTTTCCTTTCTCTAAAATGTTCCAGCAATCTTTTTGTGACCTTTAGTGCCTGTTCTGATTGAAAAAGCTCACATTTCCCTTGTGGAAAATAGTCATTTTGAACGTCAATTATTACTAATGCAGTATCCATTTTATCAAATCCCTTCTACATTTCTATTTGATAAAATAATACATGAAAGCCGCCAGCAAGTAAATTACTTACTTTTTCGTGCATAGCGTCAATAACAAATTCCTTTTTCATCAAGAATTTCTGACATTCCGTGTTTTACCATATATTCTATACCAATGCCTTGCATTATCTCAATCGCTGATAGCATTTTTAGGCCCATAGCGGTTAGAAAATATGTTACTTTGAGAGGATAACCAGCGTAGGATTTTTTCTCGACCAAGCCAAACTGTTTTAATTCATTCAGTTGCTCCAAAAGCATTTTTTGACTTATTCCCTCAATGCTATGTAACAAACCAGAAAATGAGCAAGAGCCTTTCCTCAAATTAAAAATTATAATAAGTTTCCATTTACCCTTTACCATATCGTGAACCAATTCTAACGGACATGTAAATTCACTGCGAATTTTCAAAATGCTCACCACCTTTTTAATGTATTATATAATCGTCTGATTCCCCGCCTGTTCTATCAGGTCGATCGAAATGGTAGATGTATTAAAATCGCTAAGATGCTGTGACAGAGATTTTGGATGATGCTGATGGGATTTCAATGATGAAAGCAGTGCGTCCATTACTGCTTTCAGCCCTTATCTGTCCGCCATGCAGTACAATAATATTTTTTGCAATAGCAAGCCCCAGGCCGGAGCCTCCTGTTTCGCTTAATCTCGCATTGCTTAAACGGCAGAATTTATCAAAAATCACATTGAGCTTATCCTCCGGAATTTCCCCATCATTTTCAAATTGAATCACCGTCCATTCTGAAAGCTCTCTGGCTGAGACTTTGATAACGCTGTTTTCCGCACTATAAGAAATGGCATTTTTCAGGATATTATTAAACACTCTGGCCAGCTTATCAGAGTCTCCATACACAGATATGTCCTCATCCACATGATTCTCTATGATTTTTCCGCATGCATTCAACTGCGGATACAACTCATCTGAAATCTGAGCAATCATATAAAAAAGATCAACCTTTGTCTTATGAAGCGGAAGAGATTCCGAATGGCTGCGGGTAATCTCAAAAAACTCATTCACCAGGGTCCTGAGCCGGTTCGCCTTTTCCCATGCAGTATGGATATATTTTGCTTTCTCCTCATCGGGCATATCCGGTGTTTCATCTAAAAGGCTGAGATATCCTATCACAGATGTCAGTGGGGTCTTGATATCATGGGCCAGATATACCACCAGATCATTCTTCTGCTGCTCTGCCCTCTTAGCCTTATCCGCCCGTTCTGCAAGTGTCCGCTTAACATCGGCCAGTTTATGCTCCACACTCTCCAGTTCCGGAGACAGGGAAATCGCTGCCCTTTCTTCCATAAGCTTGTCAATCCCTGCAACTACCTCATCAAAATATCTTTTATATGTATCCAAAAGCATGTGGAATAACAAAAAAACAAATATGATTATGACTAACGCAAGAATAAACTGCATATTGACAGTCACTATCTTGAAATATATCAAATCAGCTTCCTTCTCACTGATTGAAAGACTGCGTGCAACTGCCCCGACAATCGCGTCTGCCAAGTGTCCACGCGTCAGCATCCGCAGGGCAAAGACTGCAGCAACTGCTCCCATGGTAATCCATAATCCTCTGATAAATGTAATACGGCCGAGCTTTGAATAGTTATATTTTGTTTTTTTAAATTTCCCCAATTTTATATCCAACCCCCCAAACCGTTTTTATATATCTGGGATTTTCCCCGGTATCCTTCATCTTCTCACGAAGATGGCGGATGTGTACGGTAATTGTATTGTTACTCTTGGTATAATATTCTTCCTGCCAGACTTCATGGAATAATTCTTCGGCACTGACGACACTGCACTTGCGCTCTAAAAGAATTCGTAGTATGGAAAACTCCGTAGGGGTCAGTGACAGCGTCTCTCCATTAAGCCGGCATTCATATGTCTTAATGTTCATCGACAAACCGGCATATTTGAAGATTTCATCTGCTGCCGGAACCGCTGAGCCCGCATTATATTTCTTGTAACGGCGTAGCTGGGCCTTTACCCTTGCTACCAGCTCAAGGGGCAGGAACGGTTTTGTAATATAATCATCTGCACCGAGTGTAAGCCCGGTAATTTTATCGGTCTCTCCATCCTTAGCCGTAAGCATGATTACCGGATATGTGTACTCCTTACTTCGGATGGACTGACATATCGAAAGTCCGCTGATATCCGGAAGCATAATATCCAATATAGCCAAGTCAAAGTCTGTACTCCCAATACAGACAAGCGCTTCCTCCCCTGAATAAAACTTATATACATCCATATTTTCATTTTGAAGATATACTTCGATCAGATCCGCAATTTCTTTCTCATCATCAACAACAAGTATTTTTTCAAGCAAAGCATGACACTCCTTTCAGATTAAATCATATACATTATACCGGATCCGTGACACTAATGTGTTTATATATAATGGATAAATGATTAATTATTTCCTAAGATACGCAAAATTACCATTTTTATTTATGTTGGAGAAATGTGATATTAAAGCCCGAACTGTTTGGCTGGAGCTTTAGTTTATAAAAAGAAAAAGGCGGCCTGAAAATAAATTCAAAACCGCCAGTGGAATTCGCATGCTTGTTGTAAAACTCCAAATTATATTTTATTGGTTCCAAAAGTCCTCCACACAATCTAAGATTTCACTCGCAGGTAATATAGTCGCTTCTGCAATGCTTTTCCCTGTTTTGTTCAAATAATGCTTAACCAAATGATAGCCGCAAGCATAGCCTGCGCAGTAAGGTAAACCAACAGGAGCGTAATTTTGCAAAGCAGCCATTTCATCGCCATACAAATAGGCATTGAGGTTTTCAAGCCCTTGAACATCTAAACCATCGTGAATGATTGGCTTAATATACTCATTTAAGGTTACCATATCGGTTTTAGTAACCCAAGGCCCCGCTTTATCCTCACCATACATTTGAGTTGCAAAGTTTTCAGCTAATCCTTCACTGACCATCATTTCACCGAGTGTAATGTCATTTTTCCACTTGATAAATTGAAACCGCACATTATGGTTTGTTTCATGTGCTAAAGCAACATGAAGATGATTTAATGTGTATTCATTTGGAGTTAGCCAAACAAAAATATATCCCGGAATACCTCCATCTCCGCAATAGCCATCATTTAACACAGTGTATGGGCTTTCTGGATTTGCAAGCAAAATGGTAAACATATACTCTTGAACAGGTAATTTTACTCCATGCTCAATAAAGCAGTTTAATGAGTTTTGAATTGACAATTCACATCTTTTCCAAAGCGCATTGTCTGAAATCAGTTCAATATTATGCTTTTGCTTTTCATCAACAGCGGTTGGCGCCATATGTCCAAGCATTCCGCTTGCCATAATGACATCATAGCCATTACATGCTGCAGCTTTCATTGGCACACTGTAACAAGCCCACTTTTTTTCAAAAGGCTTCATCAGTTCATAACGGTAGATATCATTTTTCCTGTCAAAAGGTGCGTTCATAATTTTTGAATAAACACCATCTGAACGGACAGAAACAATTCTCATATATTTAATTCCTTTCATTTTTCTTCATCATACACTATGACGCAGCGTAAAAGTCAAGAAGAAACAATGCAGCAAATTGAATATAGCATTTACTCATCATTCGTGTATCCGGCTCTTTGATGATGTGTTGTTCCGCCCGATAAATTCCAATTTGTTTTTACTTAATAATAGATTTTAGTTGATTAAAAATGTTATCAGTGTTTTTGATTCCTAACATGGGAATATTCAAGTTGAGCGCATTGATTCTATTACTAAGTTCGCTCATAAATACCCCTTTCCCGCTTATCTCTTTATTAAAATCTGATGTAGTTTCCACACCACAATTTGGCGAACGATTTGCACCAATGATTCCGGTTATCTCAAAGCCATAAGCATTGTATTCTGTTATCTGTTTCATTACATAATCAACTTGGGCCATTAATAATTTGTGAGCTTCATCTTTTTGCATTTCCTTACGAATGCGGGTATTTTCAATGACAACAGGCTCCTCTGCGCCATTGTTATTACCTCTATTAAGTCCCAAACAGCAAAGTTCAGGACATGGCATTTGAACAATGCCAATATCAGCATCAAGAAGAATTTTTATGACCTCCTTAAAAGCTGCCGGAAAAACGGCTGTCCCGTCAGATATTGAATTTTGATTTAATATACAATGTGCTATAAAAACAACTTTTTTGCTTCGACCATCTGCAAACATAAATTTTTCCTCTTTGTTTTCTGCTCTGCTATTCTGCCTACCTGCAAATTATAACAAAAACGATTACATTCCAACTGTCTTTTTAACAGTATTTGCCGTTCTTATCGTTAATTTGCTGCTGATAGCTGCACTTGCTGTCTTAGACCACCAATTTGTTTTTTGATAATCTTTTCGGCTGAAAGACCAAAATATCACTTCTTTGTATTCCTTTATTTTTTCTAATTCCGCTCTAGGCTCTCCAATCTCACTATATACCTCTGCGAATGTGGCCGGCGGAATAATGAAAATGAGATTGTCATAAATTTCATTATTTCCGTTCCCCCACCAGTCCGGTGCATTATGCAAGATGTTCTCAAGTTTTTCTTTTGCTATGACAAAAACAGGAATATCCAAGCCAAACCGTTTTTTTATCATTACCTCAATCTGATTTGTAAACGTTTCATCCTCATCTTCGTCACCTGAAAAAATCACATTTCCGCTGTTCAAATATGTCTTAACATCTCCAAAATCAAGTTTTTCAAAACCTTCTTTTAACTCTGCCATGGACACTTTATTTTTGCCGCTTATATTGATACCACGCAAAAATGCAATATATTGTTTCATTTGCTCCGACACCTCCCACGTATAATATATCCCTATGAAAACCTTACAGGAAAATGGACATTTTAATGATTCAAAAGTTTCGTTAAGTCCTCCACGGAAGCGTCCATTTTCACAGCGATTTCTTCCATATTCATACCGGAAGCAAGAAAACGTTTTATCACCATTTTCATATCCTCGCCAACTTCTATGATATGTCCGTCTAAATCATAAAACCGAATCACCCGCTGGCCCCAGCTATGCTCGAGCACTTCTCCCAAATACTCAATGTCAGGATATTCTTTCAACTTATTCAGAAAACCATCAAAATCCTGTTCTTCAAAGACGATTTCTGCATTGTTGGATTTATTTAATACCTTTTCTTTCGGCAGGTTCACCAGCCAGTCAAAATCCTGCTGCAATGCCAGGCCGCAGGTAAAAGCAATGTTTCTTCCGTAATCCTGAAATACTTCCAATCTGAACAAATCCTCATAAAAATTTCTCGCGGCATTAATGTCGGCTACCGATATAAGCATACACGTGTACTTATGAATTTACCTTTCATTTTTGCTATTCTCAATCCCTTTTTATTTTGGTTTGTCACTGACAAAAAATGAGAGCTTCCTATCACCGCTTTTTTTTGTGCAGTTTCAGATCAATCCCTCTATTAGATGCTGTATCTTGAAGCAGTCCTGCAACAAAAGCACTTTTTTCTTTGAGTGTCAACATCTTTATGTCAGGTCTATTATCAATCTCTCTAAGTACTTCTTGCAGCTCTTGTAATTCCAAAAGATTTACAGCTACACAAAAGAGTGTCTTTTTCCGTCCGTCATTGTATCCGGACAGGAGAATATCCAGTATTCTTACCTTCTCTTGTTGTTCCTTATTATAAGCTTCCACTCCTGACAGCTTGGCCTTTTTTAAATCAGCCTTTCGTTGGCGGTGCGTTATAAAGGAATCAAAATCGTCAATATGCTCATATTTTTCACAAGGGTATTCACCGCACTGAAAGCAGTATTCTACTCCATCATGCTCAATGCTGCATCTTGCAATTTTGCATGTCTGGTTTCCTTCACCGCCCCCGCAGCCGGGGCAGTTTTTATTCAAAAACATGGGACAAAGTCCACAATTCAATCCACAGAGAGAAAATAACTGATTCTGTCGTTTAAATCCTTTCATGATGCCTCCTTAACTCTATACCCAATCCGGCTTATACACTTCACGTTCCATGATTTTTATCTCCTCTAACATTATAATAAATCTTTTGAATTATTGTATTATTGAATGCTAAAGAATTTATTAATCATTTCCTAATGTGCAGGTAAATTCTTCTGGTGATTTAATCGCTATGAATGATTGTTTTTGCTGTTGTTGTTACTCAGTTTCTCCAAACTATTTTCTGACACCGGGTATCATTCTTCCTTAGCGAACTGCACTTTTCAGTTTAGCAAGATTGTCAATTTCCCAGCCTAAACCGCTTCTCTTCATCCTGCACAATCTCCCCTGTCTTCCTTCCATACTTCATCCCCTTTTCAGCAGCCTCCACTAAGGAAGTACTGCTTCGGGCATACCCCATCGTCCGGATCACATTTTTCATAAGACTCCCCTTTTCCTTAAGTGTGATGCAGACAGCATTCTTCAGTTCCTGCTGACAGATTTCATCTGCCGATCTCTTATCCCCGGAATCCACATCTCTTTGCGCCAATAAAACCTCAATCCACAGGCTCTTACGAGCCTGACCGCCATTCTGCTCGTGAGTGTAAAATTGGATGAAGAAGTTTCGATCCACAGGCTCTTACGAGCCTGACCTGTTGCATCACAATCCGCTTAAAAGCCTTGCTATAGTTTCGATCCACAGGCTCTTACGAGCCTGACCGAGCCTTTACCTGCTTATCCAGCTCGTCGAACTGTTTCGATCCACAGGCTCTTACGAGCCTGACCTGGATAACCGGAAATTTTCTGCTTACATTCGAGGTTGTTTCGATCCACAGGCTCTTACGAGCCTGACCACGGAAAGATGTTGAACGGCTGGATCAGGGTGGAAGTTTCGATCCACAGGCTCTTACGAGCCTGACCACCGACGCAACTGTTTTTGCCATCCTCTTAAAGGTTTCGATCCACAGGCTCTTACGAGCCTGACCGGGGCGGGCATACGATTTAGTGTTTTCGCCAAAAGTTTCGATCCACAGGCTCTTACGAGCCTGACCTATTAGGCAAATAGTTAAAATGTTGCTTTCAAGGTTTTCGATCCACAGGCTCTTACGAGCCTGACCTTTGGGGAATTAATAAAGCTCCAACCTGTGTTACGTTTCGATCCACAGGCTCTTACGAGCCTGACCTATTGCCGACTTTTTGCTTGTTTCCGCCCAATAAAAGTTTCGATCCACAGGCTCTTACGAGCCTGACCAGACTGGCTTGCATTTACAATTCAAGACGCGTCAGGTTTCGATCCACAGGCTCTTACGAGCCTGACCTGCCAGTACGCAGGCTACTGCTGACGATGTCCCTTTTGTTTCGATCCACAGGCTCTTACGAGCCTGACCGGCGTATTTGGCCGCATTGATGCCGATCACCTCGGTTTCGATCCACAGGCTCTTACGAGCCTGACCTGGTGTCGTCGCACTCAATATAGGCGACGCGTGGGTTTCGATCCACAGGCTCTTACGAGCCTGACCGCTATACAGGCAATTATCGCAAAGCGGATAAAAGTTTCGATCCACAGGCTCTTACGAGCCTGACCAATTTCTATGGAATCAAGTTTTCTGACGCATATGTTTCGATCCACAGGCTCTTACGAGCCTGACCAAAGTCCTTTCAGAAACGGGTAAGTTCCTAAAAGTTTCGATCCACAGGCTCTTACGAGCCTGACCCGAAGCTGACATTCTCGCTGCTTACTTCAAGCAGGTTTCGATCCACAGGCTCTTACGAGCCTGACCGACATCTGTTTTGTAATCGCGGGAACTATCGGAATGTTTCGATCCACAGGCTCTTACGAGCCTGACCCAGGTGCAACAAAAACATGGATGTCGAACGGAGGTTTCGATCCACAGGCTCTTACGAGCCTGACCTCGGGTATCCGCAGCAAAGCCATGACAGACGCGCTGTTTCGATCCACAGGCTCTTACGAGCCTGACCTTACTGTCGGAACCATGCTGGCCGACAGAATAAGTTTCGATCCACAGGCTCTTACGAGCCTGACCCATCTTTTACGGCACAAAGCACCGGAAACTGTCAGTTTCGATCCACAGGCTCTTACGAGCCTGACCCAAAGCCTACGGGGATGCATGGAGCGCATTTTACGTTTCGATCCACAGGCTCTTACGAGCCTGACCAGTATATGAAGATTTAACAGAGTAAATAGAAAGGTTTCGATCCACAGGCTCTTACGAGCCTGACCCGATTGCATCGATAAGAGAAGCTTCATCAAGCTTGTTTCGATCCACAGGCTCTTACGAGCCTGACCGTAGCTTCGCGTGACAATCCATACACACCAGTTCGTTTCGATCCACAGGCTCTTACGAGCCTGACCTGACGAGCTCGCCGTTCTGCTTCTGCCGGATGACGTTTCGATCCACAGGCTCTTACGAGCCTGACCTTCCGCGCCGCTTTTCTCTCATAGCCAGATATTCGTTTCGATCCACAGGCTCTTACGAGCCTGACCAAGCTTTGTGGTAAACGATGACGAAACCATCGAGGTTTCGATCCACAGGCTCTTACGAGCCTGACCGGGCCAGTCAGTGATGGACATATAGCCAGGGACGGTTTCGATCCACAGGCTCTTACGAGCCTGACCCGCAACTACATTTAATCAGCCCTATACCTTGTACGTTTCGATCCACAGGCTCTTACGAGCCTGACCGTAATACAACGTGAAGTAGAAAGTAAAGTACGAAGTTTCGATCCACAGGCTCTTACGAGCCTGACCTGCAATGAAATATAATAAGCTTACAAAGAAAGCGTTTCGATCCACAGGCTCTTACGAGCCTGACCTTATAGCCGTGTTTGTAATGATTTATCATGGGGGTTTCGATCCACAGGCTCTTACGAGCCTGACCGATTGGGGGCACAGATTTGATGGGCGAACATGCAGTTTCGATCCACAGGCTCTTACGAGCCTGACCGCGTAAGAAAATACCTGGGCAGCACAATAGGATGGTTTCGATCCACAGGCTCTTACGAGCCTGACCAAAGCTAAAGATGCATCGGAAGGAGTCGGAGAAGGTTTCGATCCACAGGCTCTTACGAGCCTGACCAATGATTTACCTAATTTCAGACGATGACATAAAAGTTTCGATCCACAGGCTCTTACGAGCCTGACCACTTTCGGGCTTACCTGGGATGATATCGACCTGGTTTCGATCCACAGGCTCTTACGAGCCTGACCCAAAATTGCTGAAGAAATTGATATGAAAGATAAAGTTTCGATCCACAGGCTCTTACGAGCCTGACCTCCCTTAGTCTCCCACCTAACTAGCACATCAAAGTTTCGATCCACAGGCTCTTACGAGCCTGACCTTCTGAGAAAATTAGAAAAACTTTTTGACATTCTGTTTCGATCCACAGGCTCTTACGAGCCTGACCATCCTCCTTTCTGACACTATAAGAGTATCAAAAAAGTTTCGATCCACAGGCTCTTACGAGCCTGACCCTTGCAAGCATGGGACGATATAGCCGACAGCACAGTTTCGATCCACAGGCTCTTACGAGCCTGACCATTCCCTCCTTGCAATCTCCCTACTTTGCAATGTGTTTCGATCCACAGGCTCTTACGAGCCTGACCGTTGTCTCCAAGCACGGCCATAAATTCCCGATTGGGTTTCGATCCACAGGCTCTTACGAGCCTGACCAGACGAATGCAACGGGGAGTTAATAAACCCGTTTGTTTCGATCCACAGGCTCTTACGAGCCTGACCCCCGAAGGCTCCGCTCCATAGCACGCTGTTTCTGTTTCGATCCACAGGCTCTTACGAGCCTGACCCTTCCTTTCTGCAATCTTCCTAAATAGTTAAGTGTGTTTCGATCCACAGGCTCTTACGAGCCTGACCGCACTTTCGTAATTTCCTGTGTACGCTTCACAATGTTTCGATCCACAGGCTCTTACGAGCCTGACCGGAAGCGCAGGACATGGCTACAAAGCAGATTTTGGTTTCGATCCACAGGCTCTTACGAGCCTGACCAGCAAAAATTCATGGTTTTAGAGTGTTTTTTACATTACTTTTTATTCAAATCATCCAAATATGATATTTAATTTTATCTCTAAACCAGAATCCCCTCCAATTTACACCAAAATCCAGGTGCGAACCTCCCACAGAATTCATGTTCACTTCGGGTTCGCACTGATAAGGCAAGACATCTTCCCTGCGGTTCTTTTATAAAATTAAAGGTTCATCCACCTGTATTCCGCGCCGCACGCCAAAATGCTCAACCTTACCGCTATAATGATTACCTAGAGAGTAAAAACGCAGACTGTCTTTTTCTTCGTCAATTTCTTTCATCAGAAGATGTTTTAGCTTCACATATTGCGTTGCATCCACCTGACATTCAAAAACAGAGTTCTGTACCCGTGTGCCATAATTTACGCATTGCTTGGCTACGCGCCTTAAACGGCGGGCCCCTGCGGCTTCTGTAATGTTAATATCATAGGTTATAAGAACGAGCAAATCCATCACCTCATTTCCATAAGAACGGGGGATAGGCGTCCAAATCTCCCCGCAGATGCCTGGACAAGAGCATGGCCTGTGAAAAAGCAACCATCCCCCATTGAATCTTTTCTTTCAGGTAAGGATGCATGATCGTCTCCTGCTTGCGTTTTTGCCAGGCCGACAGGAAGGTTTTTCTCGCATCATCTGTCATAAAAACAGCACCATTCTCTTTCCTTTGAAAATCTTTTTCCGTAAAAATGCCGAGATTGATCTGCGTAATTACAAATCGATCTGCCAACGGCGCCCGCAATTCTTCAAGCAAATCAAGTGCTAAGGACGCACGCCCCGGACGCACTGTATGGAGAAATCCTACCGCCGGATCTAACCCGACCGTTTCCAGAGCACCTGCAATCTCGTTTCCCAGCAAAGTGTACGAAAAGGAGAGCATCGCATTCACCGGATCCAGCGGCGGACGACGGGTTCTGCCATCAAAAATAAATACATCCTCATTCCGCAGAATCATCTGCGAAAAGACTCCAAAATATGCTTTCGCCGCAATCCCTTCAATTCCCATCAGTTCACTCCGGTTTTTGCCTTTCTCCAAATCACTCAGAGAACTGCACATCTGAGTTATGGCACTATTGATCTTCTCTTGCTCAATCCGCATGGGATGATCACGTTTCACCCTCTCAAGGCTCCACCGACCATTGTAAATTTTCCCAAGCAAGAATGATTTAGCAATTGCAAGAGACTGCATTTCATCTGCCGCTCTAAAATACTGTGTCTCCCGAAGCAGTACATTACCGCTCACTGGTCCGGAAATTCTGGAAAGGAACCGGCCATGCTGCGTCAGAAAGCAAAGGCCGATCCCCCTTTCTGCACAAGCTCCCATCAACGCGGGACTAGCGCCTCTGTAACCGAAGCAGACCACACTTTCAAGATTATGCAGAGGAACCCGGCCCAGCTCACTTTGTTCCTGCAGCAGTACGATATTCTCTCCGTCCAGCGACAGATATACATCCGGCGTCGTGACATATAAAGTATTCAGTAACTTCTTCATTCCTCATCCTCCCCGTGGAACGCCCTGCGGATATATTCCGATGCCGAAACCTGTTTCATCAGTTTGGGCTGACAAATTTCCACAAGAGAACAACTTTTGCAGGCTTTTCCCATCTTTGCCTTGGGCGTGCGGCCATCTAACATCAACCTATGCATCTCCGCCACAGACTCCTTCACTCTTTGCCGCAATTCCCCTGTTAAGATAAGGCGCTGCCGGCGTTTTATCTTTCCATAGTACAACGCAGCCTCCGGAATATCCGTGACAAACATTTCTTCCAGACACATCGCCTGTGCACATAGCTGCAGCGCATCCGCTCCCTGCAAATCCGGCTGGCCCAGCTTGTATTCTACAGGATACAGCCTCCAACGGCCATTCCTTCCCTGAATCGTGACTCCTCCCTCATCCTTATATAATTCCACCATGTCACATACACCGGTAATTCTCAGCTCCTTGGAGCGGACAGGCATCCCGCGGGACAAAAGAACGGAGCCTCTCGCTTCCGTAAAACCGTCATCATGCACCCGTTCATGCATATAATGTCCCTCTAACGTGAGCGCATTTTCTTCCCATAGCTGTTCAATATGAACCAGAGCCCAGCGCCTGCGGCAAAACTGAAAATGTTTTAATCCTGAAATCATCAAAAAATCCGAATCATCATTCGCCATCCAAAACCTCCGGAACCAGGCCCTCCAAATCCTCTGTATTTACCGAAACATTGCCCTCTGCGTCACAGGAAACCCGCAGCGTCCGATGCACCTTAGCCGATGAATACTGGCCACTGGCGCAGTTATGTTTCCACCATATCAGCTTCACTACCTCCATACTGCCGGCCGGACGGGCTGAAGTCTCATCGTTACGGAATAAAGTTCTAAGCGCCTCCTTTAAAGCCTCCCCATCTTCTTCGCTGAAACCGGTCTTATCCGCAAGCTGGACATTGACCGCACCGTAGGTAACATAAACGCCAAAATCTACGCGGTGTTTCATTCCCATGGTGTCCGGCCCCTTTTTATCCGGATCCTTCCCAGTCTCAAGATTCACCGATTTCGTAATTTGGGAGCTGGTAATATTAACCGGTCCTTTGCTGAAAGCAGGCTGAATGCTGACAGGACCGCGAATACCGATTGATACGGCATCCGATTCCTCTTCCTCTTTTTTCCCTTTTTTAAATGCAAAAACCTGTCCAAATGCTCTCACATCATACCATGTTTCGCACGCCTGTCTGGCATAATCCTCCCGAGTCTTCTTCCCTGCCTTCATCTCTTTCACACACGCTGCCAACGCAGGTTCATTGTCTGCTCTATCCTTTAAAGATCGAAACGTATCCCCTTCCCTGCGGCGCTCATCAGACTGAACAAAAATATTCTGCCCTTCGTCCAGCAACCGGTTGCGAAGTTTTCGCTTCAGGCAAACATCTGACACTTCTCCCAACCCATTGTATGTAGTTCTCGGGCGATTTCCATCCAGGGGATCCCCATTCGGGTTTGCGTTTTTAGCGGTAAAAACCAGTGCAAAATCAATTTTCTCCTTCAAAGCTGCCATAATCATTTCTCCTTTTCATCCTATATTTCGTTTTATCTATTTCGTTCTTCATAGTAATAATGCAGATAAACACTTCCCAAAGGAATATCCGTATTCCAGCCGTTTTGCTGTAATTGCGCTTCCAACTGTTCCAGGGTGGCCAAGTCTTCTCCCGAAAGGTTTTCCGCATATCTTAGATATGGCTTTAACTTGACTTTTAGATTTTCCCACGCAGCTGCCGGCTTCCGGGCAAAGACTGGCATAAATCTCAACTCATTCGTAGAACGTCTGTCTATATCCTCCGCCTCACGGATAAAACGCCTTCTCTCTATCCGGTCCGCGATTCCAAGCTGCCGTCCATACAGGGCGCTCCTTCTGTCTCCTGCCTCTTCCCACTCTTGAGGTTCCCTTGAAAACTGTGTCTTTTGATAGAACGTCTGCCGCATACAATAGTATCCATACAGATATCCGGCGTCTAACGGCACTGCCGTTTCCCGATCTGCTTGTGAAAACTGCATCTCCACAAATCCAATCAACCGCTGATAATAATCCGCCTTCTTGCCCAATTTTTCCAAATATGGCTGCAACTTGTCGTGAAGTCTTCCCCAGCTCTCATAGGGCCTTGCCGCAAATACCTGCATCATCTGCATCGCATTGGTCATTCCCGTCCGTTCTCCCTCACTGGCTTCCTGCTCCGCGACATCCGCTATCGCCAGCAGACATCCGTACAGTTCGGAACGCCGCCTTGGAAGCTTATATGGAACGCCTCCCCCATCTTCCTTTTTTTCAGTAGGTTCCCATTTTTGAAAAAGCATCTGTCTCTGACTGGATAAGCCCTGCAAAAACTCCAGCGAGAGCTCCCCTCTCTCATATCTGTCTTCTTCCGTAAACTGTTCCTCAATTTTCGCAAAAAGTATCTGGTACCGTTTGCTGTCAGGGCCAAGGCTTTTAAAACAGGGAACTAGTTTTTCATGGATCTTAGGCCACGTCTCAAACGGCCGTTTCACAAACTGACACATCAGCCGTATCGCATTTGTCGGGTAATCCCGCCCCTTATCCGTCGATTTCTCCTCCATAAAGTCCGCCACTGCAAAAAGTCGGCCATACAGATAGTCTCTTCTTTTCGACTCGGCCTGCAGTTCTGGGGGGAACACCTCGCAAATCTCCCCACGACTGCGTTTTTGAAAACAAGATATCATCGCACAAGCAGTGTCAACACTGGTTTCCCATGCAGTTCTGGACCACTGCCGGTCCTTCCCGCTGACAAACGCAAGAGGCGCACATACCCGGTAAAATGCACTGAGGACAACATCAATCGGAAATGGCTGCCTGTCAGCAATGCAGACAAGGATTCTGGAGTGAAGTTTCCGCATCAATTTTGTATGGGACTTCTCACATTTTTTATCCCGTTTTGCCAAATTTACCGCGTCTGGCCCCATAACGGCAACGGCAATCTGCTCCGGACCCGGGGAAGCAATCTCCTTTGTCTTCTTTTTCCAGGAATAACTCCACCAGCAACAATCCGTATACCATTCTTCCAAACGCTTTACATATTCATTTCCAGAGCACTCCTGATAATAAGTAACCGACATTCTTCCGTCCGTCGCCGCCTCCAGTCCCAGTATCACCGCAAAATCAGTCCGCTGCTTATTATAATCGTGGAGTCTGCCGCCATAACCGCGGGCTGCCGCCCTCACTTCCCTGGCATAACTTTCAAATGTATCGATAATCGGCTCGGAGTCTTCTTCCTCTTCCTCATCATCCATAAAGCCGTTTTTTTCATCAATCGGAGCCTTCATGACCGCCCCGTTCGTATTCCACACCACCCATGTCATACCGTATTTTTGCATCCCCTGACGTGCAATGAGCCAGATCAGAGCATTATGGGCGCGCACAGACGCATCAAAGCTAATCACCGCCGCGCTGCGGTCTTCCACAAAACGTCCCTTGTACTGAAATGGAAATTCAGAATCCTTCGCCGAAATCAGCTTGGCATTTCCCTGTAGCTTCGGATGATTCTCCATAGCAGGAAGCATCTTACCTTCCACATAGCAAAACGCTCTGGCGCCCGGCAGTTTATCTGCCAGAAACCGCTCCCAGGACTGTTTGACATCTGCCCTGAGCCATAGATCGTCAGCACTTTCATCCTGCATCTGGACTGAAAAACAGACCATAGCCTTAGCGTCTTCTCCTGTGCCTTCCCGCCTTTCTGCATTCTTATAATATTTCACTTTCAAATTTGGCTGTGATTCCAAATCGGTAAGCAATGTATGACCATCCAGATATGTATATACCACACGCAGGCAGTCAGGCGCATCGGGCTGTCCGCACCATGCCCTGAGCTGTTCCATATACTGGCTGAACCGCTTCGAATTTTCATCTTCAAAAATCAGATACTTGAGCTGTTCCACCAGGGGAAACGGAGTTCCATTATCACCTGTACGGCTCTCTGCCTGCGGCGTACTTGGAATTTCCAGAAATTGATTTTCATCCATCAGCTCGTCTGCAGATACGAACTGACCGTCCCGCGAGAGTACCACATGGTATTTTACTTTTTTACGCACAAACCCCAGCGGAACAAGCCGAACCGATTCTTTCGACTGATCACAGACAATACCGGCATCATACGCCTCGCATAATTTCTGCATCCAACTCATTCGTTTCCCCTCCTTCCCAGACCAACTCCCGCTGCAGTGTCTCCTCCTTCAAACCGCTGAAGTTACCGAACTTTTCTCCAAATTGCTTCGCTTTCATTGGACGGATATTCCGCTTCATCTCTTCCGGTAACTCTTCAGGAGGAAGGAACTGAACCACTCCATTTACCATTTTCGGCTTCCAGAATCTGGCAGCCAGGATATTCTGCCCAGTCTCATCCGGATAATCAAACCCATGAAACATGAGTCCAAATTCCAGTTCTCCATAATGGTCATAATAGCTTTCTCCCTCGCCAAATACACAGGACTCCACATATCCCTGGCACTCCCTCGTCCCCAGGAAAATATCTCTGCGTCCACCCTTCTCCACCATACGTTTCGCAATATTGTGGTGCTTGTTTTCATTAAAATCCTGTTCCAGCTCTTCCCGCCGGTTCTCATTAAAAATAAAATGTGCCCTGACCTGGTAGGATACATCTGCCAGATAGGTATAGACAGACAATGTATTCTTCGGCGCGACATAGCTGATTGGCCGGATATTTTTGGACTCTGTACGGATTGGTTTCATAATCCTCATCTCATCCACAACCCATATGATCGACGGTTTCCAATAGATACTCTCCGTAATTCCTTTCAGCGCCTGATAGGTCGGAAGCATATAGCTGAACTTTTCTCCTCCCATTCTTGCAATCGGATCGCTGAACAGTGCATAGTTTGCTGACACGCAATACTCAATCTGATTTCTGATTTTCAATACGGCATCCCTCCTTTAGATTATGAGCTCCTTCATTTCCTGCGGCGTAATCGTAACTCCAGCCCACGGATCATAGTATTCGTCCTTTAAAATAACTGCTCCTGTCTCACCCAGAGAGACTAAAGCGTCCTCCCCGGCCAGACGATTAAAAATATGTTCAAATAAATTTACGCTGTACTGTTGAGCCTCTTTTAAAAGTCTGATCTCCTCGCTGAGCGTATGGCGATCCCCCAATCTTTCTATCAATTCCTTTCCTTTGCCATAGGGAACGATTACGCTTTTCGTTTTCTGGTCTATAACCTGAAAAACCGTGCCTGCCGTTCGAAAACTCTGATAAAACCGCTTACTTAAATCGGGCAGCGGATTATTCTCATCCCGCAAATTCCCGGCTGTGCACCGGCACTCACGGTTGGTTGACAGCATGGTAACCAAATCCGAGTTCCACTCTTTGTATGGATATTTTTCAACTTCCTGTGTATATATCTCCTCTTTCGCAAAGTATCTTTTTATCATCTCCGGATTTCCCAGTTCATCCGGATTTTCCACATTGCTAAGTAGGCTCATGCTGATTTCCTTGCCCTTCTGTATATCCGGCAAACGGCTCAGCCTCTCCTCTGCAAGATTCCATAAGTATACGTTTCCCATATCCGCTTCACAATTGCGGTTACAGCGCCCTGCTGCCTGAATCAGGCTTGGAATACCTGCTAAGCTGCGAATTACAGTTGGAAAACTAACGTTGATTCCCGCCTCGATTAAGGCTGTGGAAACGCAGCAGACCAGCTTTTTCTTTGACAGCCAGACCTTGATCCAGCGCAGTATCTCTTTCCGGTGCATCGGACACATAAGTGTACTCAGATGCACACACAAAATCTCATCTTCCGCACAGCCTCCGGCACATTTTTCCAGTTCCTCGTCCGTAAGATCTTGTCGTATTTGTACCTGCCTGTAATTTAATGTCTCCAACTGTTCAGAAATCCCCTGGAAGATATTCCAGGCAGCATCCTTCGTATTTACAATCATCAGCACAGAAGTTTTCTTCCCGATAAATCCCGCAATATCATCGGCAGCCTCCTGATATTTACGTGGTCCCATCTCTGAAATATATGTCACCCGCTTTAATTTTTGATATAGCGCATACACATCCGGTACAAGTTCCTTTGCCTCTAATCCAAGATTCGGCTGCGTCGCCGTACAAAGCAGCACCGTGCAGTTACAAAAACGTACAAGGAATTGAAGCGCCAGCTTAAAAAGCTCCCGGCATTTCTTCGGAAGAGCCTGGACTTCATCGAAAATCAGAACGGAGTTTGCAAATCGGTACATTCTCCTCGCCTTGCCGTTTCCCTTCTGAAAAAATGTATCCAAAAACTGAACCAGACTAGTCAAAATAATATCACTATCGAAACGTTCTGTCAGCCTGCGATAGTTCTCCTCCTCCGCTTCATTCTCCGGAATAACATTAGAATGAAACTCCAAAATCGACGGATAGTCGGAAAGCGCGTCCCGAATATCTCTTGAATTTTGGTCCAAGATTGTATTCATGGGAATGAGGTAAAAAATCCTTCGCTGCCTATACTTCTCAGCCTGGGAGAGCGCGAACCTCAGACTCGAAAACGTCTTACCTCCTCCAGTGGGAACCGACAAGGTATAGATCCCCGGTCCATATTCTCCCGCAGCTCTGCACCATGCTGATATATTGCGCCGAATTGTGGCCAATTCTCCTTCTCTGGGGAATTTTTCCACATAAGCTTCAAGTTTTATAAGAAGTTTTTCCCAATCAGGCTGAGCTTCCTGTGCCATTTCAAATGGGTCTTCATCATATTCAAAACACGCAGAATCCCATCTGTCCGCATCGACAAGAATACTCAGCAAAAGTCTGGCAAGCATTCCCCAGTTGAAAGAATGGCTGTCCAGTCCAAATTCCTTCAACTCCTTACACGCATCATCAAACAACTTGTCCAGTTTCTCTGCGGATGCCACTTCCGTGTAAAAATTTTCCATTGCTTCTATGTAGTAATTCTCCGGCTGTTCCCGCAGGCCGTCTAAATAGGGCGATCTTCCCGAAGCAGTCAGGCAGTCCGGCAAACCGGCATGATGCCCGTAAATACATAAAGAAATCAGCTGAGCAGTCTGTCTTCTCTCCTTCGCTGCCTCCCTCTGCCACCAATGCCGATGAACATAAAGCGCACCCAATCCAGCGTGATTATGATGCCTGCTGCCTGCTCCACGAAGATAGTTCTGGAAATCTGCAGTTCCCTTCCCAAAATCATGCAGCAGCCCCATTAATTTTGCCAGTTTACCCAGTCCCAGCTTTTCAGCCGTCAGGAAGCATAAGATTGCCACATTGGAACTGTGTTTATCCCAATCCTGCTCCTTTCCATCAGACTCTTTTCTATGTGCAATAATCTTTAATCCCCCCTTTGCAGTTCAAGAAATTTACTGTTAACTTATATTTTTTATTATACTCTATTGGTAACAGGCTTTCAAGCGATTTGGCTTATTTTATATTCTTTTTAACTCGAGTGTATTTATTTAAAGTAAAATTTGATTTTGCTCTTTAACTGTGCTATTATTTATAATGTCAAGTAGCAATATACCACTTGTGGATTGAAAAGAGTTTAAAAGCAATTTTTCAAAAAACCCTTATCTGAGAATTTGACATTCATTTTCCAGATAAGGTTTTTTTCCACATATTCCAAATTCTTTTCTGAAATCGTATTTAATACACTTTTGTTCTGTATTAGCAAATGTTAAATCATTTAGATCAGGCATACCGTATTTATTTTGCAAATTACGAAATACTTCTATTTCCATATACCTCTTTCATTATTCTTTTCCTGATCCACAAGCATATCAAAAATCGGTTCCACTGTCAGTATATCTATTATCTGTCTTACGCCCACAAAACCTGCGCTGTCAAATCATTGCACATCTATCTATTCATACTGTTCCATATCCTCCTCATAAGTTCCCGTTATCCACCTAATTTAGTTTCCTCACCAACAGAACAATTTCTGATTTTATCCTCTAAGTTCGTTTAATAAATCCACTGTAATATTCTTTGCAACCCTTGAGGCTTTGGCGCAGTTTTCTTCAAAATTACACATTCCCCTGCAGGCATCGGTGTCAGTAATGCAACGAATTGAAATAAATGGTATCCTGTTTACATTGTATACATGGGCTATACTTGCAGTTTCCATATCTACCGTAAAAGGCGCAAATTTATCATTAATCTTCTGCCGTCCTTCATCAGTTATAAATGTCTCCCCTGTCACCATACGTCCCCAGTGCACGTTTCCTGCCGGCTCTATTTTTCTGACAGCGGCTTTTGAACGTTCTACCTTTTTCAGTTATTCTGCAATTATCTATTACAGGCAAAAAAGGAGCTAACTCTTCATCACCTGCGCATACAATTCCCCACCCCACCCCTGGCACTTCCCGCTTTTCCATGTCCTTAAAATTAATCAGCATCTTCAAACCGCCCCCTTTCTGACTTCTTTATCATTTGCTGCAGGATTCTTTTGATTCATCGCTCTCATGAAACACCATCAGGTACTCCTGTTCCCCAGTCTCTTTCTCTGTCATACTGTTTTCAATATGGAATCCTTCTGCCTGATAAAATGCCACCGCGCCTGCATTCTTTTCATAAGCATGCAGCGACAGGCGATTTTTCCTCTTTACCTCTGATATCAGTTGATGACCAGTCCCATGCCCCTGATGTCCTTCCACTACAAATAATCCGGCAATGTATTCTGCATCCCTTCCGAAAAAACCCTGGATCTCCCCGTATTCCTCAAACACATACACTTCTGCATTTGGCATTCCATCAAGGCGCCCGGCAGCCCCAGCACAAGGCCGCAAGCTGCCGCCAGTTTCACATCTCCGCCGCCGATTCCCCCTTTTACTGCCGCTACCAGGAAAAACAGCGCCGGGAGGTTCTATACTGAATGTTGGGGTGTGCTGAAAAGCACACTTCCAACATTCTTTT
>ERZ1036412.617-NODE-617-length-21456-cov-77.399561_pt1 | contig 21456 bp, 29 predicted proteins | sample MGYA00514218_ERZ1036412 | MGnify/ENA primary metagenome ERZ1036412 (study PRJEB33795, sample SAMN09464944) | human gut metagenome | host: Homo sapiens | place: USA: Stanford, California | collected 2016-11 | study: EMG produced TPA metagenomics assembly of the... | reverse complement strand
ATGTAGAGGTTGCAACCTTCGATACCCCGCAGCTTGCTGCGGGGTAGTTCATTGAAGTAAATTAGCCGGAATGGCGGGGGAGCCAAATATGATATCCGCGATTGGGCGCCGGACCATGAGAAGATGGGGAAGGGAACCACGCTGACAATGGAGGAAGTGGAGCGCTTGGAGGTCAACCTTTGCAAAGGAAGCTTCTGGAAGTGAGTATTTTTTGCTTGATGATGGCTCTGTATTGGAAAAATTGCTTATACAAGGAATTCTATCAAAATATCGAAAAGCTACAGAACTTTGCAAAAGAAATTTATGAATTTCATTCAAGAGAAAAGTATGCCTATCGATGAATTGTATTTTGACGCCGATGTCATGATTATCAGTCTGGTTTCTGATGATGGCATATTAGGAGATGAGACAATGCTAAAGGAAGCACCATTTAAGGATGAAATATTCACTTTAGACGAGGTGATGGAAATAAAAAAATATTACAGAATCAAAAAGATGGTTGTTACACTATGAAAGATGGCGGGGAAATTAATGTTTTAGAGTTGTGGTAAATCAAAGACTCGCCAGTCCCTATTGGAGAACTGACGAGGTTGTAATCAATAATGATTTGTATTTGCTTCAGCGATAGCTTTAGTTTGGTGAACAGTACCCCAGGGATGATGAGGCGGTGCATAAATCGAATATAATTTTAATGGAATATCGCCAGTATTTACTATATTGTGCCAGATTCCGGCAGGAACGAATATGGCGCTGTCTACAAAGACTGGTTGTTGAAAATTTAAATTGTCCATTTGCTTACCCATTTGGACAACCCCGCGACCAGATTCAATATGCAAAAATTGATCATCGTCTGGATGCACCTCTACGCCTATTTCCTCACCAGCTGGTATGCTCATCAGAGTAAGCTGCAGGTTGTCACCTGTCCATAAGGCAGTGCGAAATGTGTCATTATTCATAGCAGCATTGCTAATATTAATAGTGAACGGATTTGGGCCGTAATCAGTTGCCACATTTGATTGGAATCTTGGGTAGGAAGCTCCTGAGAAATAGGAAGGCGAGTTAGTATATTGATTGTTAAGCACTTTAGTCTCCAAGGCATTCTTTATAATATTATATGAAAAAAGTTGATTAATGACAACATTGTTTAATGATAAGTATCGTTCTACAACAAAACGTAGCAAGCCTTGTGAAAAATAGCTGTTTTGTGTAAACGCATGGTTTAGAGTATTTCATGGAACAGCAGAGAGAAAAATATGAAAAAATGAAATAGTATCCCCCAGTTTGTAAGTCTGAAAAGTTTGTGCGGAGGAATCAACAGATATGAAAAGATACATCGCTTTTTTGCGTGGTGTTAATATAAGCGGAAAAAATAAAGTACCGATGGCTGAATTAAAGAGATGCTTTGAAGAACTTGATTTTAGTGAAGTTAAGACATATCTGAACAGTGGGAATGTGGCTTTTTCAAGCGATGAGGATAACATAGAGGTGCTTACAAGCCAGGCTGAAATGATAATAAACAGGCAATTTGGTTTGGATATTCCTGTTTTCGTCATTTCAAAAGAAAAACTTGAGGATATTTTACAGAATGCTCCTGAGTGGTGGGGCGATGAGAATAAAGAGATTTATGATAATCTGATTTTTATTATGCCTCCAGCCACATTTTCTGAAGTATGGGGAGAAATTGGGGAACCGAAGGAAGAATTAGAGAAGATCAAAGAATATAGAGAAACGGTATTCTGGTCTTTCAGCCGAAAAGATTATCAAAAGACAAACTGGTGGTCAAAGACTGCAAGCGCGAACATCAGCAGTAAGCTGACGATTAGAACCGCAAACACTGTTAGGAAAATAGTTGGGATGTAATCGTAGCCCAAATTTCAGTTTGTGGGACAAATAAGCAATGGAACGAAAGCGAGTGAAGATATGCGCGTTAATCAAAAATGGAGTATCCAGCCTAAAAATAATATTGCAGGGATGGGCGATGTAATACTGCCCACCATAGATGCGATTGGTAAGTCTGTTTTTTATGTTTCGGATGGTCACGGTTCTTACTATTCCAGTATGCGTTTAAGAAAATTACCTATTGAGACAGGAGAAGAACTGGCGAGTGTTCTGACAAGAGATGCTGCCAGATGTATTTATTTTGAAAAGGAATACATATATGCTTTTTTGAACAAGCGTGTATTAAAATTGGATAGAAACAATGTATGTGATTGAAATTGAGCAAACCGAGGGAGTTATGAGTGATAAATTCACAAAAAGATACTATGAACTTGAGCATATAACAGAAATACTATTGGGATTCAACTGTTCCACAGCCATAGGTGTATATCCTGAAAGTGCTGCATGCAGATTAGTATGCTTCAAACCCTCAAGCCTATTTATCCCCATTGCCTTTTAAATCAAAATGCCATTTCTGATGGAACGGCAGTTTATCCTGCAGCATTTAAAGATATTATTGATTTCTTCTTAAATGCTGATATTAGTATTGTCCAAATGCCCTGTCCAGAGTTTTGCTGTTTGGGATTGGATAGGGGAAATATTCATGGTGCTGATAGTCCAGTCGTGGCAGAGAATACAAGAATACGTTCAGCAATGAAAAATGATAGCACGAATATGAAGCTATCGAGGCTGGCTGATTATGTAGTACAACAAATCATAGAATATAAAAAATATGGATTTGAAATCATCGGGATTATCGGGGCAAACCGTTCTCCCAATTGTGGCGTAGAAACAACCTCAGACAATAATGCAGAAATCAATGGAATGGGACTCTTTGTAGAAAAAATAGTTAATCAACTTTTGCAGGAAAATATGTCGGTTCCAATGATAGGTATAAAAGGAACTGATAATATACAGGAAAAACTTCATCAGTTGGTGAATCGGGAATTGTAGATAAAGAGCGGGCGATGCTGTTCATCGGGCGCTTTGCTGTACTTCCTTACCTGGGAGATTGCTTTTCCGGTGAGGGAGGAAATTAGTCTGGAAAAAAACTCTTGGAATTGTGGCAGAATCAAGGAAATGAGGCGGCAACGCTAAAGCAAAATATTTTAGCGCCAAGGAGGGAAGGTTTTTAATGAGTAGTTCATGGGAATCATGAGGCTCTATATATGGCAGGTTACGATAGTTTTCGGATTTAAATCATCGGCAAGGTGCTTCTTGCGTACAATAGTGAGAAAAGGGCATAATGATAATGCATCTTACAAATGTTCAATTATAAATGAATTCGTAAAATAGGAATTACAAACTTTACAAGAACAGGGAGATGTGATATTGTTGGTTTATAAAAACTATGCGGAGGTGTAACAGATGATTGAACGAAATGAATATCTCGAAAATTTAATTAGTTTTAAAGATAAAAACCTAATAAAAGTAATAACCGGAATTCGCCGCTGTGGTAAGTCAACGATGTTTGAATTGTATCAGTCCTATTTAAAAGAGAATGGAGTAGAAGAGGAACAAATCATAACCGTTAATTTGGAGGACGGGGATTATCGCGGTATTCGCACATCAGAGAAGCTATATCAATATGTGGAAAGTAAACTGGTAAAGAGTAATAAAAACTATGTATTTTTAGATGAAGTGCAGCAAGTTGAAAATTTCCAGGAAGCAGTAGACTGGCTTTATGTAAAGAAAAATGTGGATTTATATATTACGGGGTCTAATGCGTTTCTGCTTTCCGGAGAACTTGCCACATTGCTCTCAGGCAGGTATGTTGAGATAAAAATGCTTCCCCTTTCTTTTAAGGAATATATATCAGCATACCCTGGAAACACAAATACGGGTGCACTGTATATGAATTATTTACAAAACAGTTCTTTTCCAGGAACTCTTGAACTTGCAAGAAAACAGGATATCAGAGTTTATCTTGAGGGAATTTACAATACAATCTTACTCAAAGATATCGTTACCAGAAAGAAAATATCTGATCCATTTATGCTTCAAAGCGTGGTGGAGTTTATGTTTGATAACATTGGAAATATGTGTTCCTCTACTAAGATTGCAAATGCAATGACATCATCAGGGAGGAAAATCAGTGTACCTACTGTGGAAAACTATCTTTCTGCTCTTTGTGACAGTTTTATTCTATATAAGGTAGGAAGATATGATATAAAAGGGAAGCAGTATCTCGCTACAGGAGCGAAATACTATGCGGCGGATATAGGGCTTCGTTATTTTATATTAGGCACAAAGCAGGCAGACATGGGGCACATCTTAGAGAACATTGTTTACTTGGAACTTATAAGACGAGGTTATGAAGTCCATATAGGAAAAGTTGGAGATGCTGAGGTTGATTTTATTGCCATAGGCGCCGAAGGGGAAGAATATTATCAAGTATCTCAGACCGTATTGGAAGAGCAGACACTAAAGCGGGAACTTTCATCACTGGATGCAATAAAAGACCATAATCCGAAGTATCTTCTTACTATGGATTATACGCCACTGACATCCTATAATGGTATCAAGCAGGTTAATGTTTTGGAATGGCTTCTAAAGAAATAGTCAGAAATATCTGTTACTAATGAGACACAGGAGTTTGCGCCGAAAGGAAGTTTCATATACCCCCTGTCTGCTGATTGCTAATGGGAGCTGCTTTGGAAACACCGGACAACAAAACAGGCGGCATGCGCCCCTTTTCGGGAGCATACCGCCGTCTGTTATCAGCAGCCCGTTTCCCGGTCTGCGTGTAGTTCCTTGTAAACTGGGGATTGAGAAAATTCTCAACAGGCGGAGCGCATATTCCTTTCTAGTGCTTGCAGCTAACAACTAATATTTTTCTGGAACTCGAATATTAGCTACGTTATGAAACTTATATTTTTCTACCATGTTTTTTTTCATACAAATCAAAATATAACGGTAGCAATCAGCCATACCATCCGCAAAGGAACTTGCATTTCCCTCACATAATTGCCGAAGTGCGGTAATGGCTTTTTTGTTCAGATGAGAGAGAGTATGCCTCTTGGACGGATAGTAAGCAAAATGATGTCCCCATTCAAGAAGGTGATTGGTTTCGGACAGTATAACATATAAAGGTTCTAACGTGGTATGTTTCAATATGGCTTCTAGAATATCTGCTAAATGAACAGAACCTGGTGAAGTAAATCTGTCTGCTAACTCGTCCAATTCTTCTCTGGTAAACCGCGCTGCCGCAGCTAACGCCGCCGGACGAATAATGAATATCATTAGCTGCAAGGCATGAAGATAACGTAATGCTTTTTCTACATATCCGGAATTAAGAGCCAGCTGATGAAGTTTCGTATCATCCGGTTCTATGACTATAGTGCCTTTACCATTTAATTTTTTTACGAATCCCCGCTGTTCGAGTTCTGACAATGCCTTTCTGACTGTCGATAAAGAGACATCGTACTGGTTAGCCAGTTGCTTTTCATATGGAAGATATATTCCAACAGAATATTCTCCAAGGCCGATTTTCAGATTCATGTCATCAACAATTTTTGAGTAATAATAATCCTGGCCGCGCATGGGATTCCACGAAAACTTCAAACCAGTTTGTGCAGGACATTTGGGCGTTGTCTCTGATAGATAATTTAACGTATGTTCAATGGAATCCGTAAGTTTCTGATACATATCAGATAACTGGTTGTACTTTGTGAGTGGATCATCGCCCTTTAATGTATCTATAATAACACTGGTTACAGACACAGCCCCACGCAAAAAGTGCTTAGAGAAATAGGGACAGTCTTCTGCAAAGAATGCAAGCTTATTATAAAGGCCAAATGTAGAATAGAGTTCGCTGAATAAGGAATTCCCACCTATCCTTAGTATATCATATCCTAATTTAGAAGGAGGAGACCATTCACCTGAGGCATCTCCTAAACGCAATGCTTTCATAGCCTGTTTATAGTGGGGCATTATCTCCACATCACACTCCTGCAAGGCAAAAACCATAAGTGAAGGCAGTATGAGGGCAAAGGTCTGATATAGCTGTAAAATGCCTTCTCTTTGTTTTAAAATCTCGAAAACAGTATTTGATGAATTACAAGTATCTTTTTTTGAAGCAACAATTGGTGCAAGACGAGGCTGAATATCAACCAGCCCTTCTGTCCTCAATGCGTCAAAGACACGGTTAATCGTATATCTGCTTACATGAAATTGCTCGCAATACATCCTTGAAGATGGCAGGGTATTTCCAGGAGGTATTTGGCCTTCCAAAATACACTGCTTAATTTCATTATATACAAATGTAAATTTTGTTTCTTGTGGTTTCACAACCCGCCTCCTCTCTGTCTGAATTATATCATGTCAAACCAATGCTGTCAGTATAAAAAGTTATCAACCTATTTGTATACCTTACCAATATGGATGTTGCCAGAATGTTAATATAACATTTATAATAAAACAGTAAAATTATTTGGAAAGAGTTTAAGAACCATGGAAAAACAAAAAATCTTAATTGCAGACGATTCAGAAATGAATCGCGCGCTTTTGGTAGATATCCTGGAAGAGCAATATGATGTGGCAGAGGCTGAAAATGGTGTAGAAGCAATTTCTCTTCTTTCAAGGCATAGAATTACCAAAATCCTGGTGGTAGACGATGAAGAAGTGATCTGCCAGAATATTCAGATAGCGATGGAAGAAACCGAAGTTTCGGTGGAGTACGTGCTGAGCGGGCAGGCTGCGTTGGATGTGTTGAAGTCTGGCGAACCAGAAAGTCAGCCCTATCATGTGGTGCTCCTGGATTGGAAGATGCCCGGACTTGACGGAATAGAAACTGCGAGGCGCATCCGTCAGGAAATTTCAGAGGATATCCCGATTCTGATTCTGACCAGCTATGACTGGGAGGAAATTGAAGAGGAGGCCACAAATGTGGGGATTGATGCGTTTTTGCAAAAGCCTTTCTTCCGTAGCAGTTTCCGTCAGAAGGTGGATTTCGTACTAAACAATACGCTAAGGCATGGGGAGGCTGCTGAAGAAGAGGAGAGCGTTCTGCAGGGGATGCATATCCTTGTGGCAGAGGACAATGAGATCAATGCGGAGATACTCGGCGAGCTGTTGGATATGGTGGGCGCTACCTGCGACATCTGTGAGAATGGAGAGCTTGCGATGGATGCGTTTGAAAAGTCCACACCTGGGCAGTATCAGATGATACTGATGGATGTGCAGATGCCGGTGATGAACGGTTATGAGGCGACGAGGGCTATACGAAAACTGAACCATCCAATGGCGCAGAGCATCCCTATCATCGCTATGACGGCCAACGCCTTTGCGGAGGATATCAGGGCTGCGCTGGATGCCGGCATGAATGCTCATGCTGCCAAACCTGTTGATATGGCGGTTTTAGAGCAGACTGTTAGAACCGTGTTGGGGAAAGTTTAAGGTAGTTAAGAGTCCCACTGAAACGTAGATTTGCTGATTGTAAAACATACTCATTACTTTTCTTGTATTTGGTATGTTTTGTGCTGATCTGACTTGCAGAGTGAAATTTTACAACGAAGAAATTCACAAAAAATAGGATGATAGCAGGACAAATCAGGAAAGAAAACGGAATTCTCCCTGGTACAATTTACACAGCAAAAGCGGATGAGATCTGCCGCATAGTCGGGTAAATTGTAAGGGAGGAGGGGCTGTGTATATATAGAAGATAGAAAATCTCCTTACAGCGTTGTCCGTGGTTCGGTATAAGTCTTACAATTGAATATTGTTTGGCGGCCTGTTCAAAAGCGTAAACAACAAATACACCGATGCCTGGTTTTATATTGGGTATCGGTGCTTTTACTTTATTGCTGTTCAGGATGGAAGGCGAGCCATTTAGCTTCATAAGTATCTAAATAAAACCGGTTTCCATACTCATTTTGAACGTAATGTTTTTTACCTGATACCAACCGCGTAGTTCAGTCCGCAAATCTGAGTCTGGAGAAATGGGTTCCAGCCATATCTGAGTAAATTGCTGGATCTCAGATAAGATAAGATAAGAGGCTTTCCGGATGGCAGACTCGGTTCGGAAAACAACTGCGGCAGCGTAAACAGCTTTTGGGCATCAGAGAACGGAATGGTTTGCCCGTTTGAGAGCATCAGAGTATGATTGATGGTGTTGACCAGCATCCAACCATGATTCGCGGACCAAACCGTCAATTACTTTCAAATTATTAATTTGCCTTGCTTTCTTAAAATATCTCGGCATTTGCCCACCACCTTTATCTTAACAATCATCTGTTATTCAAGAGTCCAGAATCTTCTTGCTGCGAACGGTTCCTCCTCCAGCTTCTTGATACCTGAAAATACTGTTGAATATCAGTCCACTATGTACATATTATTGTAGATATCGAGAATCGAATCTTTGGAACGGGAAATACCGATATCTGTTAGTCTAATATCAGTTTCACGTATCTGTGCAATAAAGTTTTGGATGTCCTCCCCAACGGAGGATGGTACTGAAATCCTCAGGTCTTCCCGAATTAACGGAAAAAGGCGAAATACATCCAGACGATGTTTCCGAATGTCACGGGAATTCACATGGAATCCCTGCGCCTTTTTGCTCTTGAGATCGAGCCAAGCTTTCATTTTCAAGGGAATGATGTGCTCGGCATCTAAGATGGATATCCCATCCGTGACGGTTCGGCCATCTAAAAGAAAATGATAGTAGTCGTCATTAAGAAGAATTGCGGACAGACTGGATACCTCATCATCAATATGCAGGGGTATGAGATGGGTATCAGCCTGAAGCTCCACATGATTCTGCGGTCTGGAAAAAAGCTCTATCATCTTAGGGTAAGAGGGATTGGCCGGGTCAATGAAGCGATAGAATTCAGGTTGTCCTGTGCTTCTCTGTCTGGTATGATAGCCTCCGGCTTCGATGAAATCCCAAAATGCTTTTGCAAATTCTGTTGTCAGTGCCTCCACGATAATTACCATGTCGATATCAACGGTCTGACGAAAGTCAAGTCCGGCATCTGACATAAGCAGATCGCAGGCAAATCCCCCAATAACCGTATACTGGTCTTTATAATTGTCGAAATGTTCTCTGAAAATATCTATTCCGTTTACCATGTGTATTTCTCCTTATTATTCCTCATGCTTGATTGGAAGTTCGTGTTTTTCTCTTATATCGTCCAGACCCATTTGAATCCGTTCATTTGGATTATCTTCCAAACTTAACAGCAATGAGATATCATCAACCCGACCGTTATGTGCCAACAAAATCGGATCATAGCGCCATACTTCAAGAATGTGCCCTCCAAAATCCCGGAAATCCTGCTCAGAGATAATTTCTGCAGGCGGGATTTGTGTGCCGGCTTTTTTTGAGATGGCAGTTGCCCCATCCTGTTCGTTTGCCCCAACCATTGAAATATCCGCCAAAGCAAGGATACCGCTTTTGGGCAATGCTGAATCATGGAAGGGGGTTCTGACATATATAAGTCGTTCTACCGGTGATTTTAAGCGGGGATAACCTTTCTTTAAAAATTCGGGTTTTTTAAAGGATGGAGAAATCCATTTGTTTGTTCCCTCGGTCCTGTGAGTAATAAGGCCGGATACGGTAAGATCATTAATTGCTCTGGTGCAGGTAGCTTTGGAGAGCAGAAGATCTCTGGATATTTGCGTCAAATTGACGGTATCAGTAGTCTGCAAATAATACAGATACAGGAACACGAGCTGGGTTCCGGGCGCCATTTTGTCAGGAACAGTTGTTTCCGCTTTAAATTTTTCCCAAAAGGAACAGCCCCAGAATGGGAGATAAACCTGTTGGGATGGTGAAATAAATGGTATATTGCTTTCAATCAGGTTACGCCGCTGCTTGGATGTTATGTTTTCAAGACACAGCGCACAGGGAAATTCGCATATCTCCTGAAATTTAATTAACTGCTTTTTTAATGTTGGAAGTCTCCAGGAAGAATCAATAGGAGACAGCAGTACACACTGGCTTTTATTCCAGGACAGGCTTTGAATCTTATATCCGTCACGAATATAAAAAGGCGTTTTGGCCGGACAATCAAATTCTGAAACTTTAATATTGTCCCCAAATATCGTTTTTAAAAAATCAAACATATTTTTCCCCCTTTCAAGACTCTGCGAACTTGTTTCATCGAAAAGACATTATACCATATACAATGAAACTTGTCAAAAATGAATGAAACAATATGGAGCTTTTAAGAGTCTTTGGCTTGAAAAACTCGACTTATATATTATGTGTTAGGCGAGCAGGGATTATCAGCCAAACAGTTTTTTGTTTTTAAATACAGAATGACCTCAATATAATACAAATTATATTGAACTCGCAGGACGAATTAATGGCAAAGCCTGCTCTCAGTTAAACACAATTATAAAGATATCCTGCCTAAATGAGTTAAATATAATCAAATCGGTTGTAGATTGCCTTGATGGATTGTGTAATAACAATGAGGAGGCGAATCAAATGATCGAAGAATTTACTGCTCATCTGCAAAGCTTGGGAAAGTCTGAAAACACAATCCGGACGTACAGTCATGATGTAACGATGTATCTGCATTGGTGCCGGGACAGTTTTGGAGAAGAGCCACAGCTTTTATACCGTGCCAATATTTTGGATTACATTTCCTATATGCGAAATATTCGGGGTTATCATCCGCGTACCGTAAATAACCACCTTTCTTCCCTGAAGAGCCTAAATGAGTATCTGATTATGAGTGGGCGGCAGACGGAAGCTGCTGTGCTGGACAGCGATTTTATGAAAATCCAGATACAGTATGCCAGTCCCTGCACTGTGGAGAAAAAAGATGTAGAGGCATTCCGCCAACGTCTTCTGGAGAGTGGCAGTAAACGGGACTTTTGCCTGGTCACACTTTATGCCTATTCCGGTATGCGACGGAGTGAATGCGTCAATCTGAAGCTGGATAAGGTTGATCTGACAGCAAAGGAGATCCGGATTGTCGGTAAGGGAGACAAGCACCGCCTGGTCTATATCAATGACAAAATTGTTTACGCGATTCGGGAGTACCTAAAGGTGCGTGATTCGGAAAGCCCATATCTGTTCGTCAGCCGCCAGAGTGAGAAGCTGAATCCTTCCCGTATCAATCAGATATTTAACCGATACTCGGATGTTATTACACCGAAGACGCTGCGGCATTATTTTTGTTCCAATGCTCTGGAGAACGGATATTCCATTCACGAAGTCGCCAATCAGGCAGGGCACAGCAAGTGCATATTAAGGCCGGAAGAGTAACCGATTTAGAGGAAAACAGAATAATTGATTGAATCAGGGAAATGCTATTACGAAAAAAGGTGCATTTCCCTGTTTATTCGTAATGGAGATTATCCGCTCCTATTGACACACTTACTAAAACTGGATATAATATATTACGAAAAAAGGTGCAAACGCACTTGCTCTCGTAATGGAGGATTGCTATGGAAATTAAACGTGATTCATATTTGAACAAATTGATTCGCAAGAAGAATAACGGCTTAATTAAGATTGTTACCGGTGTCCGAAGGTGCGGAAAATCGTATCTGCTGTTTAACCTATTCCACAATCACTTGCTGGAAGAAGGTGTAGATGAGGAGCACATCATAGAGGTGGCTCTGGATGACCGCAGCAACAAGGAACTGCGTAATCCGGACAATATGCTTAAATTCGTAAAGGAACGAATTGTCGATAAGGAGACTTACTACATTATTCTTGATGAGGTTCAGCTTTTGGATGAATTTGAAGACGTCCTCAACAGTTTCCTTCATATCAGGAATGCAGATATTTATGTTACCGGCAGCAATTCCAAATTCCTTTCCTCCGATTTAATTACCGAATTCAGGGGGAGGGGCGATGAGATCCGGATTTACACCCTCAGCTTTCGGGAGTTCGTTTCAGTTTATGATGGTTCCCTGGATGAAGCATGGGATGAGTATTTTAACTACGGCGGCCTGCCGCTGATTCTTTCCATGGAGACGGTGGAAGATAAAATTGAATATCTCACTTCGCTATTCCAGAAAGTGTATCTTTCCGACATTGTTGAGAGGAATAAAGTTAGAAATAAGGATGAATTGGACGAGCTGGTGGATATTCTGGCATCGGCAATCGGCAGTCTGACGAACCCCAGTAAATTGGCAAAGACCTTCAAAAGTGTAAAAGGCAAGGCAATCAGCGATAAAACCCTGAAAAATTACATTGATTATTTGATAGATGCCTTTATGATCAGTAAAGCGGAGAGGTTTGATATCAAAGGGAAACGCTATATAGGATCTCCTGCCAAATATTATTTTGAGGATATCGGACTTCGTAATGCACGTTTAAACTTCAGGCAGGTTGAAATCACGCATATTATGGAGAATATCATCTATAATGAGCTGCGGATCCGGGGATATAAGGTAGATGTCGGTCTTGTGGAGCATTATAGCACCGGCAAGGATGGAAAGAGACAAAAAAAGCAGTTGGAAGTTGATTTTGTAGCAACTAAGGGCAGTGAAAAGTATTACATCCAGTCTGCTTTTGATATGAATAATGAGGAAAAGATTGCCCAGGAACAGCGCTCCTTAGTCAATATTTCGGATTCGTTCAAAAAAATCATTATCGTGGCAGATAACATCAAAGTCAGAAGGAATGAAGAAGGTATTACTACCATTGGCCTTCGCAATTTTCTGCTTGACGAAAACAGTTTAAATATATGATATAGACAGTGAGGTAACACATATGAGAAGAACATTAGTAGCATATTTCTCCGCAAGCGGAATTACAGCAAAGGTTGCAGGGAATTTGGCGGAATCAATTGGGGCAGACATTTTCGGTATTGAGCCAGAGATTCCTTATACCAAAGAAGATCTTAACTGGAAAAAATGATTACTCCCGCAGCAGTGTTGAGATGAAAGACCCGTATTCTCGTCCGGCGATTAAATATAAAAGGGATAATATGGATGCCTACAAAACAGTCTTTGTGGGCTTTCCTATATGGTGGTATTTTGCACCGACGATTGTTAATACATTCCTTGAGAGTTATGATTTTTCTGGAAAAATAGTTATTCTCTTTGCGACTTCCGGTGGCAGCGGTATGGGTGAAATTTATGAGAGAATTTTACCGAGCTGCAAGGGTGCAAAACTGATTGAGGGAAAGGTTTTCAGTAGTAATACAAGCAAATCTGAGCTTTCTGCCTGGGTGGCTGGGCTGAATATTTAAAGTATTGCCCTGTCTGTGGAAATAAGATAAGGTTACATATACGGTCAGATACAGAATCGCAATCGGGCTTTATGGAGGAGATGGAGGAATATAAAATGGTTTTGATGATAGATACGACGAAAGAGCAAGTAGGAAAGCAAATTGCAGAAGGATTGCTTCGTAGTGGTGGGAATTCAGCCGAAATGGAGTTGATTGACACCACTGGGATGAATATTTATCACTGCGTCGGTTGTAATTACTGTTGGCTGAAAACGCCAGGGATATGCGCCATCAAGGACGATTATGCACCGATTAAAAAAAAGATGAGTAAAGCCAGTCAGGTCTGGTTGATCTCAGATACGCACTTTGGGTTTATCTCCTATCGGACCAAAAACATTGCAGACAGGGTGATGTCCCTTGTCACCATGTATCTGAAAATCAAGGACGGGCAGATGCGTCATGTAATGCGCTATGACCATCAGCCGGATATTGGAATTATCTATACCGGAGATGGCGATCAGGCTTATCTGGAACAGTGGTGCAAGCGCACAGCACTTAATCTCGAAAGTAATTCTCTGGGAGCTTTTCCTGCAGAACACAGAAAGGAGGCGGTTTTATGTATGTTGTAATCATCAATGGAAGTCCTCGAGTGCAAAAGTATAGCAACACGGAGAAAATTATTGCTTCCTTTACAAAAGGGTTTAAAGAAAATCCAATCGCCAATCATGGGAAACAATTCAGGAGGCATACAGAAAGAATAGGGAAATTCTGATTGCGCTTCCGTTATATGTGGAATGTGTACCTGGTCTTCTTTTGGAATTTCTGGAAACCCTGCCGAAAAAGGATGAACATACAAGACTTTCTTTTCTTTTGCTGAGTGGTTTTGCTGAAGGATGCCAGCTTCGTTGCGGCGAGGAATTTCTGGCGAAGCTGCCGGAATATCTGGGGGTTCGTTATGGCGGCTGTTTGGTCAAAGGAGACAATTTCGGAATCCGGATGCTGGATGATGAAAAGCAGAAGCATGTCACAAAACCGTATCAGGCGATGGGCGAATTGTTTGCGAAGGGAGACGGGTTTTTCCGTGAGGAAGCAAAGAAATTTACTGACCCGGAATATTTTTCCCTGCCCGTGCGCTGGATGATGCAGTTCGTATAGATACGAGTTCCAGTCACAGAGGATGAGAAATTTCCCATTTGTCGGGAGATTGCAAATAAGGAAAAATTGGGATTTCATAAGGTGAGGAGAACATATAAAAATGGTGCATATAAGGAAAGCAAAAGAAACAGACCGTAATAACGTAGCCTTATGTATTGCAGAAGTGTTGGCAATTTCTGATTGTACCGGCAGAGCGGCGAGAGTAGAAAAAGCATCTCTAAAAAGACATTTTGGGTTTTTGAAAGGAATGTTCGGTGCTTTTGTTTTGAAAGAAGAATTTGAAGGGCAGCTTGAGTATCCTATCACAACAGGATACATAGAATTTGTAACAGTGCGAAAAAAATACCGTAAACAAGGCATTGCTACAACTATGCTTCAAGAAAGTATGCTGCTTACAAATTATCAAGATTTTGTGCTTGATGTTACTGATATAAATAATAATGCCATCAAGTGTTATACGAATATTGGGTTTGATGAATTTAAGCGTATTCCAGAAAAACACGGTAAGCAAAAAGGCTTTAATGAGAAGATTTTTATGCGGTATCGCCGCAAATGAAAGCAATTAACAAATTCTTTAGGTTAGAATCGATGATGGGGGAAACGAAAAAGCAGCTTTTGCATTCCAGTGAACTGCCCCTTCGTTTACACCATTTTCGATTTGACCTAATTGAACAAAGTGAGCGTCCGGGTAGCTGTTGCTTATGGACTTTCAATCTTTTTTCTTACCCATGATTATACAGGATTTCCCATGCAGAAGCTACAGAAATCAAGTGTTTCCAGATAAATAGGTACGACAACAAAACCTCAAACTTTGAGGCTTCAGAAAACGTATGAAAGAATAAGATTTTAACATCTTTGTGGTATTCGAAGCTGTGGTTTTCCAAGATGACCACCGCAGGATTTACATACACAAATGTTTATCCCATAAAGCTGTTTCAGTATTTCCGGCATCTCCTTATTCCGGAGCTTCGAAAGATACTTTTGGCATCCAAGGAGATTCCGGCATAAAGTGAGCTTCCTGTGTTTGCTGCGGGTACAAAGAAGTCCGTAATGCCGAATCCTGACAAAACGTTTGGGTGGTACATGCATCAGAAAACGCCGTATAAATTCAACACCGGAAAGTGTCAGTTCTTTCCATTGTCCTTTATTCCGGTAATCCTTGACAGAAAAAGTAACATTTTCATCGTCCATACGGATGATACGGTGATTGCTGATGGCAATCCTATGGGTATATTTTCCAAGGTAATCAATCACAGACTGTGCACCGTTAAAAGTTTTCTTACAATAAGGAATCCATTCTGCACAATAACAGGAATCAAGCAGTTCTTTGAACGCATAATGGTTACGGTATTTTTCAGCAGTTCCATGAAACTTAAGCTGATTCGCATTCCAGAGATTTTTCAGTTCTTCCATATATTTTCCACGGAATACCTTGGAAACAGCTCGTATGGGAAGAAAAAACTCAGTACCGTTGTCTTTCCATTTATTTTTGGATGTCAGACCACCACCGAGGAGTATTGTATGGATATGAGGATGAAAGTTCATTTCAGAACCCCATGTATGTAAGATACAGATATATCCAACAGTGGCTCCAAGATGCTTTGGATCAACCGCCAATTCACTGATTGTGGCAGAAGCAGCACGATACAGAGTGTCATATAATCGTTTCTGATTACTGTAAATGATTGGGTTTAAAATGTCCGGCACTGTAAATACCATGTGGAAGTAAGGGGCATCAAGTAAACGCTGGAAGATATCCTGTACGGTCGGTTTATTCATAATCAGCACCTGCTTTCCAGTCAAACGGACTTTGGATTCCCATCAGGGACTTATTACTGATATGAAGATGAATGACTTCAGAAACACGCATTCCGGAAGAATACATCGCTGCAAACATCGCTTTATATTTGATATCATCGACAGCTTCTAACAGACGGTCGATTTCAGGGGCAGTCAGTACCGTTGGAAGCTTGTGTTCCAGAATCATACGTGGAACCGTGATATCATCCCAAGGGATATTCAGGACATTCCGATAGAAAAAGCGGATGGCAGAATTATAAAGATTCAGAGTTGTGGCTTTCAGCCCTTCCTCTTTTTTCGCAAACAGAAAATTCCTGACATCCTGGCAGGTAAGTTCTTCCGGATTTTTACCTTGATATTTCAGAAAGTAAGAAACTGTTCTAAATATTTTTCGTACATAATAAAATCCTCCATGTAAAATCAGTAATAATCAAAACACTGCTTTACACGGAGGTGCATTTGGGTCATAAAACCGCTTGCCAACCAAGCGGAAGGGTGGTATTCTTTTCATAGGCAGTGGAAAGGTCGATCCTGTTTGATTGTTTTGTTGTGGTGACTTAACAAAACTACTTTTAGGACTTGCTTTCCACCGCTTTTTGTTATAGGAAACAGAAAATCGCTATGCCACAGCCTTGGCAGGCCATCGCACAGCGATTTTGTTCAATTCCAGTATGTAAGTGCCGGCAGCATTTTCCCGGTCCATTATAAAACAGCATAATCACGTTATACAATGAATCGATATAGTATTCTATTTTAGATGGCACCTTTAATATAGTCAAATAATGCAAAATTAAAAGGATAAGTATTATTTTAATTGGTAGAATGAGGAGATGCAGGATGAAAGATATAATTAACTTTCTTGAGGCGAACGTAAATGGAAAAACGCTGTATACAAAGGAACTAATTTACAAACTGGAGGATGGTGCGTTGCAGGGCGTATATTCTGACCAGATATCCTTTTCTAATCTTAAATATTCCCAAAGCGGATTCCAGCTGGATATGTTCATTGTATCTAACGAAAAAATATGGCTTATGGGACCGAGTGGACAACGGGAAAAATTGCGAAAGGATTTTAGCGCTGTTTCATTATTTCGCTTTGAACTGGCACAACGTAAAAGCACCAATGCTGTTACAGGCTGTTTTCGGTTCATATCTGCTTCTGGGAAACAGGTAGCGGCAGAAGCTATTATAAGTGGTATCTATGATATACGCATTGAAGATGATGTGTTAAAATTCTATGAAAATCAAGCATTGTATCGCGATCAGCCCATACAAGGTGAGAGCTTCAAACCTGTAGCATTTCAGGCAGAACATCGTTTTTATAGTAAAGATGGAAAACTACACTATGAATATGATGGAAAATGTTTTGACGTGGATACAAAAACAATGCAGCGCTTCAATAGTCCCGATATCTTTCCGCCATTTATTTCAGTAGAAAAGTAAACGCGGGTATGCAGGCCGGTTATGTGTCGGAGGCATTTTCGGCCACGGTATTGGGAGGCTCCCAGAGGATTATTTGCCACGATTCTGACAGTTTTTTGTTCTGTGCAAATTCCGATAAACTGACTATTTATAAGCCGCTTCTGAATGGCGAACCGCGATTTGGATTTCCGCCGCTCAGTACGCTTTTCAATCATGCCCGAGAGAACATCAGACGATATGCCCAAGACGGCTATTCGAGCAATGCGGAGCTGTTTGCGGTTTCCCAAAAGCACTTGTTCCAAATTCTGGATTTATTTAAAAAATACAATGCGGATTTTGACACATTTCTTGACCGCAAATGGGGCGATGGAACGGTGCGATCGGAGTTTGTGGAGGATTTTGTTCCCAAAGAGGATAAGGTTTCCATGCATGCCGTGGGAAAACACAGGAAATCATTTCTCGTGGTAACGAGGATAACAATAAGGAAATTCGCAAGGTGTTTCAAGAATATTTTAAAAGCTGGTGAATAGCCGGCTGAGTGGGTTGCATCGAACGTGAAAGAACAGCCCAGTTTGTAAGGTTGATTAATTAGAAGGTGCGGAGGAATATTATGTTCAACGATGGAAGAAGCAAAAAGGTTATTTTTATTGCACATTGCCTTTTAAATCAAAATGCCATTTCTGATGGAACGGCAGTTTATCCTGCAGCATTTAAAGATATTATTGATTTCTTCTTAAATGCTGATATTAGTATTGTCCAAATGCCCTGTCCAGAGTTTTGCTGTTTGGGATTGGATAGGGGAAATATTCATGGTGCTGATAGTCCAGTCGTGGCAGAGAATACAAGAATACGTTCAGCAATGAAAAATGATAGCACGAATATGAAGCTATCGAGGCTGGCTGATTATGTAGTACAACAAATCATAGAATATAAAAAATATGGATTTGAAATCATCGGGATTATCGGGGCAAACCGTTCTCCCAATTGTGGCGTAGAAACAACCTCAGACAATAATGCAGAAATCAATGGAATGGGACTCTTTGTAGAAAAAATAGTTAATCAACTTTTGCAGGAAAATATGTCGGTTCCAATGATAGGTATAAAAGGAACTGATAATATACAGGAAAAACTTCATCAGTTGGTGAATCGGGAATTGTAGATAAAGAGCGGGCGATGCTGTCCATCGGGCGCTGTGCTGTACTTCCTTACCTGGGATATTGCTTTTCCGGTGAGGGGGGTAGTGGGGCTCAATGGTTCGATGAACAAGGTAATCCTATTTGGCCGCCTAATAGAGGATTTGATGGAGAACCTGTAACAACAACTTTACAACCGGGGACTAGAATTGATCGATATGGTTATGACGGAGGAACATTTGTTTCCCCAGAAGGAACTCCATATTCACAGCGAGCATTGGCACCCGGGACAGAAAGCAAGCCTTATACAGTGTTTGAGGTGGCTAAACCAGTTGAAGTACAAGGGGGAAAGATTGCTCCATGGTATGGAGAAGAAGGAGGTGGAATTCAATATGAATTTAGTGAGTCCATTTCTGAATTACTAGAACAAGGAATATTAAAGAAAGTAGGATAATAAATGAACAGAGAAGAATTATCTAAAGAACTTATAAAAAAGAGAATTCCTCATGATGCATATTCATTGTTTGGTGGTTTGCCAAATGAGAGTTTTTGTATAGCAGAGGAAAAACAATGGGAAGTATACTATAGTGAGAAGGGGCAAAAGACGCAGTTACGGCAATTTGATTCTGAGGAAGAAGCATGTGAATATATGTATGCAAAATTAGTCAATACCTTTCATTAGCTTGGTGTATTGATTTTCGCCCGGCTTTGCTGGGCGATGTCCTCTGGGCTGGGTGGCATCAAGCTACCCATGAATAACGATTTTTATCTTTTTTCGCCCCATTGAAAGCGATGGCCGTGGCCGTATGGCGTAAATTGGCATGTTCTTTTTCTGCTTGTAAAAATAGGACTGAAAAAGCAATACTTTGTCGTAAAATGGTTTACTTAGGAACACTGAATATGTTAAAATAGTCTTGTGTAACAGCAAGGAAGAGAGAAAAAGGGATGCAAAGTTGTGAACCCTCTAGTAAATGAAGGAGGGTGATGCCTATGAGCGTCATAGAAGTATTGACATTATTGCTTGTGATATTTGCGGCATTGTCATACATAGACAATAAACACAACAAAAAATAGCATCCTCCAAACCGCCTGAAGTTTTAGGATGCTATTTTGCACTTAATACTGAGGGCATCAGATTTTGTATCTGATACTCTTTCTAACTTGATTATACACAAGGCACTTGAAATTTTCAAGTGCCTTTTAAAATTTTACAGAGAATGATTGATTTGTCGAATATAAAAATACTTTCTCGTCTTATTGACGGAAGAAAAACTGGAATAACTTTAGAACAAACCGATACTGTTATTAATCGAGCATCGGGAAAGTATGGTGGAACTTTGCCGGGAAAAGTTGAGATTTGGACAAATGAAGGAATAATAAGGAGATGATATAATGGCAAGAATGACTTGTACTTGTGGGGCAAAATTAGATAATCATGAAGCTCCAAATGATGTAGAACTGAGGGTTTATACCGATAAGGAATGGGAAGATATTTTTGATGGTGAAAGTATACAACCTTGGATGATTCCTTTACCTAAGTATAATGTTTGGAGATGTCCAGTATGCAAGAGAATTTATGTATACGAAAAAGGTAATGATTCGCCTATTATGGTCTATTGTTTAGAAAAAGAGTGATATACATCGCCCGGCTTTGCCGGGCGATGTCCCTGCCTGGGTGGCGTAACATCATAATACGCCTTGAAAGTCGCATTGTTCTTTACGACGTTATGAGTTGCATTCATGAGGGCATACCGAAGTACACGTGACCCTCGCTTGAACATACGGGTTCTTTTGGCCTAAAAGTTTCCAGACTGATATACGGTTGGATCCAGTCCGGCAAATGCAAGCAGTTTTCCTGGCGTTGAGAATCGGTGGATATCACCGATTTCGCCCAGAATCATCCCGCCATTTACGGTTCCAATGCCGGGAATGGTCATGAGTACAGAGTGCAGGCAGGTGACAAGATCTTTCGTGAAGCGTCCATGGGAGGATTTCACAAGGAGATTGGAGAGATGAGTCAGGTGCAGGGAAGCAATGCTTTTTGGCATAGGAGCCTCTTTTTAGAGTGCATAGACAGCTTTCTGATGCAGACCGGATTTGAAAAAATATTGAAGTTCCGGAAAGACCTGATCCATATAGGAAGTCAGTTGTATTTTTAAACGGGTACGCTGTTTGACGGTCTTCTGGCGGAACCTGCCAAGTTCCTTCAGCTCAATATAATCCAGATCCTCCAGGGGAGAAAAACTGGGGGAGTCCTGCAGTGGTGGGGAGATTTACGCAGGAAGACCCTTACCGGGGAGACGGGCTAAACCTGTTGAGGGAGGAAATGAGCCTGGAAAAACTCTCTTGGAATTGTGGCAGAATCAAGGAAATGAGGCGGCAACGCTAAAGCAAAATATTTTAGCGCCGAGGAGGGAAGGTTTTTAATCAAAAAGAGGGTTTAATGAGTAGTTCATGGGAATTTTTTTTCATACAAATCAAAATATAACGGTAGCAATCAGCCATACCATCCGCAAAGGAACTTGCATTTCCCTCACATAATTGCCGAAGTGCGGTAATGGCTTTTTTGTTCAGATGAGAGAGAGTATGCCTCTTGGACGGATAGTAAGCAAAATGATGTCCCCATTCAAGAAGGTGATTGGTTTCGGACAGTATAACATATCCTAATTTAGAAGGAGAAGACCATTCACCTGAGGCATCTCCCAAACGCAATGCTTTCATAGCCTGTTTATAGTGGGGCATTATCTCCACATCACACTCCTGCAAGGCAAAAACCATAAGTGAAGGCAGTATGAGGGCAAAGGTCTGATATAGCTGTAAAGAGAGTATGAAAGTTTTTCTGTAAATAGCTATTAAGCATTAGGTCTTCTATG
>ERZ1036412.613-NODE-613-length-21684-cov-55.149105_pt1 | contig 21684 bp, 16 predicted proteins | sample MGYA00514218_ERZ1036412 | MGnify/ENA primary metagenome ERZ1036412 (study PRJEB33795, sample SAMN09464944) | human gut metagenome | host: Homo sapiens | place: USA: Stanford, California | collected 2016-11 | study: EMG produced TPA metagenomics assembly of the... | reverse complement strand
GGAAACACGAGGTTTTTAATAAAAAACGGAGTGTCAGACTTGACACTACCAAAATCTCAAAGTCCAGCTAAGAAATGTCAAGAGGTGATGTGAAAAAAGTTGATATTTTTATTATCCTAAAAAAGGGTAACTTAAATAAGCCTAGCTACATGGAGATTTTAAAATTAGATGTCCAATTCTGTTAGGCAGCGTTAGTAACAGAGGCGGTGTGATTAAGTACGTACTGCTTACAATGCACCTCCGGGGGGATAATCTCAAACGGCTTGTTGTCCCGGAGCATGGCAAAGATGATATTGCAGATCTTATGCATCACGGCCCCGACAGCCACGTTCTTTTTCTTGTTGGCACATTTGCCGGTGTAATAGTTGTAAATAACCGGATTGACGGGCGTTTTCGTCCCTTTATCTACCTTAAGGTTATTTAATGCGACCATATGCAGGACGCGTCTTGCAAGGCTTGACCCGCGCTTGGACATATGGACCTTATCACCATTAAGCTTACCGGACTGCTTTACAGCAGGATCCAGACCAAAGTAGGCATAAAGCTTCTTTGGGGAAGAAAACAGATCAAAATCCCCCATTTCGGCCATCAGGACAACGGCACTTAGGAAACCAACACCACGCAGGGACTGAAGGAGGCAGATACGGTCATAAACCGGTGTGCCATGAAGTCTGTCCACTGCCTCATGCAAAGCCAGCAGGAGGGTATCCAGATGCTTCTGGTATGTCTGATAGGACTCGATATAGAGCCTGATCCGGACCGCATGGCTGGGAAGGGCACGTCCAAAGATGGCAGCATCCTTTGCAGCTTCGAGAATGGCCTCATACCTGCTTAGGGCATAGGTCTCCCCAAAGCGTGCGGTGCTGCGGATAATCCCGACCAGTTCCTCTCCTGGGGCAGCCAGCATATCTCTGGAAAGCGGGTAAGCACCCAGCAGTTTTAAAGAAGACTGGGTAGTGACCTTGCTGAACACCTTTAAATAAGCCGGGAAGGATACCTTGAGCTCTGCGTTCAGCTTGAGGACAACGGAGGACTGGAGATCTTTGAAGTAATAATAATCACGGACCAGGTTGCGCAGGTCGGCGATGTCTTCATCGGGAATGATGGAAGTCTTTAGAGATGCATTCAGTCCCACAAGAGCCGCTTTTTTTGAGTCAAATTTATCATTATGTAGTTTTCTTATGTTGATATTTGTGCTATTCTTAGTGATGATAGGATTAATGACGGAGCAGTCAAGACCCTTATCACGAAGGAAGCACAGAAGCGGGATGTGGTAGATCCCGGTAGACTCAAGGAAGCATCTGCTTTTGAGGGAATACAGTTCTTGTGCTTCCTTTATTTTTGCGACAGCCAGTTCCCTGGAGTACGGATCATGATGGATGATCTTAAAGGGCTTCCAGGGAAAGGAGCCATTCGGGAGGGCGATGGACATCCAGGTAAAGTCCGCGCCGACATCAAGGCCAACGGAGAGATAAGAGCTGCCGTCAAGCATCTGAAGTAGTTTGTTGAAATGCATAAGTTCATCCTTTCTGGCAGGCATCCATTTCCAAAAGGCGGATACACAACCTAGCGGCTTATCCGGGTATAGCCTGAGGCTTCCCAACCAGCCAAACCATAAATCACCACCGAATGGACTGACAGACTTTATTAGAGGTTTGGCCAGCCGGAGCTGGTTCCCAAGGAGGATCCGTCAATGTCCCTGCCCCGGTGATTATACCTCAGGATTTGGTCTGGTGAACTATGGAAACCTCAGACATGATAAAGATAGTAATTGTTAGCAATAACCTCTGATGGAGGGAGAGCCTCTCCTTCAGTTATTCATTAGAACAGATATTGTAACTATTAACTTGTAGTCCTTATTGACTACACCATTATTATACTAGGAGGATAATATATGGTAAAAATTGAACAGTCATTATGTATAGGATGTGCGAAATGTGTGAAGGATTGTGTTTCGGGTGTATTACATATTGATCAGGGAAAAGCGGCTGTTAGAGAGAGCTGTATGCAGTGCGGGCATTGTGTGGCTGTATGTCCCGTTAAGGCGGTGTCAATACCGGAATATGATATGGCGGATGTGGCGGAGTATGACAAGGACAGCTTTACCTATACGCCGGAATGCTTTTTAAACGCAGTGAAATTCCGCAGGAGTATCCGAAGCTACAAAGATCGCCGGGGTGGAGCGGGAACAGCTTCTGGGACTGATAGAAGCAGGCCGGTATACGGCAACGGCGGTTAACACGCAGAGTGTGAGCTATGTGATTGTACAGGAGAAACTTGAGGAATTTAAAGCATACGCATGGAAGGGCTGGCTGTCTTACGCGGATACGCTTCCCTCAGAACAGGCAGACTTAAAAGCCGCCATATATAAATTCTATGAGGCATATCAAAAGGATCCCAGGCAGGACCGCCTGTTTTTTAATGCTCCGGTCCTTCTGGTAATTGCTACTGAGAATTCCTGGGACGGAGGGCTTGCCGCGCAGAATATTGAGATGATGGCAGTTGCAGAGGGGCTTGGCGTACTGTATAACGGTTTTATGGTGCGGGCAGTCCGGCAGAATCCGGAGGCTGCCGAATGGCTGGGACTTTCGGGAAAGAATGTCTGCTGCTGTCTGCTGATTGGGTATCCAGATGTCGTTTACCAAAGAACGGCCCCCAGAAAAACAGCGGATGTCACCTGGAAATAGGTTACTGTTATTTAACTGAGGTTTGGAGGACGCGTTCGGAACGGATCGTGTCCGGTGTGGTGAGGGGACCGGCTGAGTCTTCCGTCCCCGGTTGAAGGTTGTCGTGAGGTGGGAATCCGGCCGGAATGAATTGCTGCGGGGACCGTTTGCACTCTTTGGAGCGCGCAACAGTGCTAAGCTCGTGAGGGACCTCGCTAAGCACCGGCGGACTCCCATGTCCCCTCCGCAATTGATTCCGCCTACTTCCCTGGTTCAGGTTTTCGCCGGGGACGGAAGACTCAGGCGGAGGTTTTCGCACACCGGTCATGGTCCGCTCCGGGCGCTGATTGTCTCCAACCTTAAATGGGAAAGCCTTGTCGCAGACATTGACCTGTGAACACGAACGAAAATAGACCGTATGCAGGCGGAAGGTCACAGCTTTACCTTGAATATTACAAAATAGTGCGGTATTATTAATTAGAAAAGGTTACAGACAGAGAAATCCGGATATGGGTACCGGAAGGCTTATACGTTTTAGAGAGGAGATTTTCATGAGGAGAGGCAGGGTATGGTATACGGCGGCTATAACGCTTGTGATGATGACTGGATTATTTACAATCACGTCCTTCGCGGCTAAAGGAGAAAAAATAACAGCGATCAAGCTGGAAGTCAAGGATAATTTGCAGCTTGGCAGCGCGCTGGATGAAGAGGATGAGCTGGAGATAGAGACAAGCGCCGACAGTTACGGCGTGGCGGAGTGGGAGATCGATAATGAAGGTTTTACCTGGAATTCAGAGCATAAGCCTCGTGTGAAGGTGACCGTTACCGCAGATGATGACTATTATTTTTCCGTATCTAAGGATAAAGTAAAGATTAAAGGAGATGCGGCAAAGGTGGTTTCCACGAAAAAGGAAGACTCCCAGACACTGATTATTACCCTCGATCTGAAGCCGATGGCTGAGAGAGTCGGCCCGATTGAGTACGCTTATCTGAACGGGACGGTTGCAACATGGGCTCCTGCACAGGGAGCGGTGGCCTATGAGCTTTATCTTTACCGCGACAGCAAAGTTGTGGGGAGCAAGAGGACGACCACCGAAACAACGTATGATTTCGGAACAGCCATCCGAAAAGACGGGGAGTACTATTATAAAGTGCGCGCTGTGGGCGCCGAAGGAAGCAAGGAAGGAAAATACACGGAGTCGGCAAGCCGGTATGTCAGCCCTTCTGAGGCGCAGGCCTTGGCAAGTGCCGGCAACAGCAAAGCGGCGGACGGCAACAACGGGAATACCCCGGGACAGTGGGTGCAGGATGAGACCGGCTGGCGCTGGCTCAATCCGGACGGTTCCTATACGGTGAATAACTGGGCGTTTATCAATAATAAGTGGTATTATTTCGGCGAAAACAGCTATATGGCCACAGGATGGGTACAGTGGAAGGAACTCTGGTATTACCTGGGGCCTGACGGAGACATGCAGACGAACTTCCAGACACCGGACGGCCACATGGTGAACGGCGACGGCGTGCGTATTTGGTAATCAGACAAATTGGAGGACAGAAATATGGCAAAAATCGGATTTATCGGAATGGGCAACATGGGATATGCGATTCTGAAAGGATTATTAAACGTATACGGGAAAGAAGAGATTATATTTACGGATGTCAATCCCGGCAGATGCCGGCAGGTTTCAGAGGAGACTGGAGTTTCCTTTGCGGCCTGCAATGCAGAATGTGCAGCCTCGGCTAAATACATAGTGCTTGCAGTCAAACCGCAGTTCTTTGCTCCGGTGCTTTCTGACATCGCCGGTACGGTGACAAAAGACCATATTATTATTTCCATTGCTCCTGGTATCACGGTGGACAGCATCAGGGAAACTCTGGGAGCAGATAAGAGAATCGTCCGGGCCATGCCAAACACCCCGGCCCTGCTGGGTGAAGGAATGACAGGCGTCTGCTATGACCCGGCCCTTTTCGCCAAAGAGGAACAGGAGACAATCCGGTCACTGTTTGAATCCTTCGGAAAAATGCAGACAGTGGAAGAGCGCCTGATGAACGCCGTAGTATGCGTCAGCGGAAGCTCACCGGCCTATGTCTATATGTTTATTGAAGCTCTGGCGGACAGCGCGGTCAAATACGGCCTTCCGAGAGAGGCAGCTTATAAGATGGCGGCCCAGTCTGTCCTGGGAAGCGCTAAAATGGTGCTTGAGACGGGAGAGCATCCCGGAGCGCTGAAGGATAAGGTATGCTCGCCCGGAGGTACGACAATTGCTGCCGTATCCGCCCTCGAGGAATACGGCTTTAGGAACGCCGTCATGAAGGCCTCGGATGCATGCTATGATAAATGCATGAATTTGAAATAATGTTAGTATTCTTCACACGGTTGTATTCCGCGTGTTATATATGAAAATTCAATAGACAGAAGGAGCGGCATGCCATATGAAAGAGAAGGAAGAAGAAACATTTTTTGCCGGGGCTGAAGTGAGGGGAGAGAATATCCCCCCGGTGCAAAGGCTGAAAAGAGAACTTAAATATCAGGGAACAATCCTGAAAATGTACGAGGATACGGTTAATGTAAACGGTCATGAAGCAAAATGGGATTTCATCCATCATGACGGTGCGGCTGCAGTTGTGGCTGTCAACCATGACGGGAAACTCCTTATGGTGCGCCAGTACAGGAATGCACTGGACCGTTATACGCTGGAAATTCCGGCGGGGAAGCTGGATTATCCGGGAGAGCCTATGATTGACTGCGCTTACAGGGAACTGGAGGAGGAGACCGGATTTAAGACAGAGAAACTGGAATATCTGCTGAGCCTCAATACCACGATTGCATTCTGCGATGAGGCGATTGATGTATTTCTGGCAAGGAACCTGATTCCATCCGAACAGCATCTGGATCCCGATGAGGAGATAGAGGTGGAGGAATGGGAGCTGAGTGATCTTCTGGATTTGATATATTCCGGAAAGATGACGGACGGAAAGACAGTTGCCTCCATTCTGGCATATGCATGCCGTGTGAACAGTAACGGAAGATAGCAGTAGCCGTTCAGATGGCATACAGTGATACGATAAACTGCTGTGAATAGAGAGACGGAACGCCGCATAGACTGGAAAAAACGGGAAAGGTTCTTTTGTATGGGAAAATATCATACACCGTTTCGTTTTCAACCGTCCATTCTAACGGTGTTCTGTTTTTTTGCCGGGATATTTGCCGGAACCATGTGGGTAAACAGGATGGGGGCAGGTCTCAAAGAGCAGCTGGGAGTATTCGGACAGGCGTTTCTGACGGGGAGTACGCAGCCTCCTTCCCTGGAACTGCTGGCGGAACTGCTGCTTAAAAGGAGCCTTGGAATCGGAATTTTATGGCTTCTCGGGATGTCATTGTTTGCCGTTCCCGGCTTTTGCCTGGCGGCCGTCTACGCCGGTTTTTCGATGGCATTTCTTATATCCTCAATGACGGTGCAGGCGGGGCTGATGGGAGTATTTCTCTTCCTGCTTTCCGTATTCCCGCAGATGATATTTTATCTTCCGGTATTGGCGGTTCTCTACATATGGGCGATGGCTCCGGGAAATAAAATTCACGGCGGAGGCTTTGCCGTCCTTCTTATTCTGACGGCAGCAGGGGCTGCGTCTGAACTGTGGCTGAATCCCTGGTTCCTGCATTTTGCGTCCGGTTTTTAAGGAAAATAAGAAAAAAATTAAAAAATCTTTAAAATTTTTTTAACAACATGTAGGGGAGGCAAAAACTGCCTTCCAACATGTTGTATTTTTTATGTTAATCAGCCTGAAAATACTGTAAAAGTGGGAAAAATGTGTTTGATTTTATCAAAAAATGTATATATAATGTTACGTACAGGCTGTTTTTGGCCTTGTTTTGGAGGGATGATGATTGTCCCTGTAAAAGCCTGCAAGGGTGAATCGTAAGGGATAGGGGAAGCAGTATGGTAACAGAGATAGATATTTTCATAAAATACCTGCAGGAGGTCAAAAAGATGTCCCGGAACACGGTGCTGTCATATCACCGTGATCTTCTTCAGATGGCATCCTATATGGGGGAAAGAGGAATTACGGAAGCTGGGAAGGTAACGAAGACCAGTCTGACTTCCTATATTCTTTTTATGGAAAAAGAAGGAAAGGCTACCACTACCATATCGCGTATGCTGGCATCCATGAAGGCGTTCTTTCACTATGAATTTTCAGAGGGTAAAATCAGACGCAATCCTGCAGAGCTTGTCCATGCTCCAAAGATTGAAAAGAAAGCGCCGGTGATACTTTCCGTAGAGGAAGTTACGTCACTGCTTAAGCAGCCTTCCGGGCGCTCTTCAAAAGAGATCCGGGATAAGGCGATGCTGGAACTTCTCTATGCTACGGGTATCCGGGTCTCGGAACTGACGAGTCTCAAGCTGACGGATATCAATATGAATATCGGCTTTATCACCTGCCGCGACGGCGGGAAAGACAGGACAATTCCTTTCAGCCGGGTGGCGAAGGGAGCAATGGAGGATTATATAGAGAATGCCCGTTCGGAGCTGACGAGAAAAAAAGAGTCGGACTGGCTGTTTGTCAACTGCAACGGAGGCCAGATGAGCCGCCAGGGTTTCTGGAAGATTATCAAATTTTACGGCGATAAGGCGGGAATCGAATCAGACATCACACCGCATACGCTGCGGCACTCATTTGCGGCACACCTGATAGGAGGGGGAGCTGATATGAAAGCCGTACAGGTGATACTGGGGCATTCGGATGTGGCTACCACACAGATGTATGCGGCATACGTGGGAAAACGGTAAATGTGTAATAAGTAAATGGAAGACGGGTATAACCGCTTTAAATTATACAGGTAAAACAGACAGGAAATCATGTCGGACGCCTCTAAATCGAGGTGCGCCCGACATGATTTCCTGTCTGTTTTACGTCGTGGTGTATCCATCTGTTTCATCATTCCATAACGGACCTGACATCCGGTTTTCGGAGGGGGAGCGTAACAGTAAAGAGGGAGCGCCTTCATCCGGTCTGCTCTCAACGGTTATCGTACCGCCCGACAGTTCCAGAATCCGTTTCGTAATCGAAAGTCCCAGGCCATTTCCGCTACGTCCCAGCTCCCTGCCCGCGCTGTAAAATTTCTCAAATATCCGCCTCATGGTTTCCTCATCCATCCCGATTCCCGTATCGGAAATCACTACCTCCACAAAATCAGGAAAAAGCTTCATCGAAGCGGAGATGCTGCCTCCTGCAGGCGTAAACTTGATGGCGTTCTGAAAGAGGTTCAGCCAGACCTGCATCAGCAGATCGGGATTGCCGAAATAGCGCACCGGCGGCAGGTTGATATCGAGATCCAGATACTTATTTTCCCACAGGGGTTCCAGCATCAGAAGGGACTGGCGTATCTGCTCATCCAGCTTGAACAGAGTTTTTCCGGTCACGATTTCCTGCTTTTCAAGCCGTGACAGCATGAGAATGTTGCCTGCCATCGAAGAGAGCTGCTTGGTACTGTCCATGATAATGCGGATATATTCATTCCTGTCTTCCTCGGTAAGGGAAGGCTCCTGAAGCAGGGTGACATATCCTTCGATTGCCGCCAGCGGCGTCTTAAACTCATGTGAAATATTCGTTACAAAGTCATTTCTGAACGATTCTATACTGCCCAGTTCCTGCACCATCCTGTTAAAATTGTCGGTCAGCTCCCTCAGTTCGCGCAGGGATTTGCCGGTCTCCACCTTAATGGAAAAATCGCCCTTTGACACCTGCCTTGCAGCCTGGCTGAGATTACCCAGGGGGACGAGAACCTTAAACCACAACACCAGCGATATGATAAAACTGATAAAAATACTGCTGAGAAAAAATACAAGGCTCGGGAACAGCGGATTAAACTGAAGAAAGCGGATTTTTCCCTCCTCGCCGTTTGCGATGAGATTCACCAGGAAACCGGCCATCAGCGGCATTACGGACAGTATGACAAAACTGAGTATCAGCATATAAAACCAGTACTTAGGCAGGTGAAAGTTCTTTTTTTTCATAATTCTGCTTTCACCACCTTATATCCGAGACCTCGCACGGTCATAATCAGAAAATCATCACAGTCACGAAAACGCTCCCGGAGACGGTTAATATGGACATCCACGGTACGTTCGTCCGAAGTGGAGTCCATTCCCCATATCTCGTCCATGAGCTGCTGTCTTGTGAAAATCTTATTGGGATAGGACATCAGCTTGTAAAGAAGATAGAATTCTTTCTGCGGAAGCAGCGTTTCTTCCCCATCTACGGTGACAGTCAGCGCATCATAATCAAGCGTTGTTTTGCCGCAGATGATGCGGCGGTCCGTGGCAATTCTGGCCCGTTTCAGCAGGGCGCCGACCCTCAGAACCATCTCATTCACATCGATGGGTTTCACCATATAATCGTCAGTACCGGCCTGAAATCCCTCCTGTTTGTCTTCAAACCGTTCTTTGGCCGTAATAATGAGTATGGGAAGGCTGTAGCCGTTCCCCCTCAGCGTCCGGATCAGCTCATAACCGTCCATTCCCGGCATCATAATGTCGGAAATAATTAAATCGATATATTCGGAATCCAGAAGTTCGAGCGCCTCTCTGCCGCCGGATGCCGGAACCGTCAGGTATCCGCTGCGGTTCAGAACGGTGCAGAAGAGGGAACGAAGCTTTGCGTCGTCTTCTACGACAAGAATATGGAACATAGATTTATCCTCCGTTCATAATGTAAATCACTGCTTCTAAAATTCATATCACATCTTTATGAACTAATTATAAACCCAAAGCGCCATTTTTGAATTTTTCATTCATTATGCAGAAGGAACACAAAAAAATCACGGTTTGTTAATATCCAGTTAATGCTCAGTTTAATTTTGATTTAAAGAGGGGTGGTATACTCAGTTAAATTTGAAACCCGAGGTGAAGGGAAATTCCCGCACCGGTCATCGAGGAGGACCAAGAATCATGATAAAAGGAAGAGTGAAAGCATTGATAAAATCGGCCGGAAAAAGGAAGAAATTGACGGCGGCAGCCGTGACGGTAATCGTTCTGGCAGCAGCAGCAGCGGCGGCAGCAGCCGGAGGAGGTAAAAAGAATGCCATGCCGGCAGGAATGATGGGGCAGCAGACGATGAACAATGTGGCAACCGTGAAGGCTGTGGCGCCTCAAACCGGAAGTATCGAAAAAACGACCAGCCTTGCGGGGAAGGTGGAGCCGGCGGATGTCGTATATGTTTACGCCAAGGCGGGAGGTGACGTAACCTCGGTTCTTGTGAAAGCAGGTGATACGGTTCAGGCAGGCCAGCTTCTCTGCACGATTGATACGGAACAGGTGGACAGTGCCAAAAACTCCATGGATGCGGCGGCGATTTCCCTGTCGGAGGCCCAAAGCACACTGAGCAGGATGCAGCTTCTCTATCAGGGCGGCGATATCTCCGACCAGGAATGGGAGCAGTACCAGAACAATGTGAAAAGTGCGAAACTCCAGTACGAGTCGGCGAAACTGTCCTATGAAAAGCAGGTGGAGTACAGCTCTGTCACAGCGCCCATCGGAGGGAAGATCGAGAGCTGCGATTTGGAGGTTTATGACCGCGTAAACCAGTCGGATCAGCTATGCGTTATCTCCGGTCAGGGGAATAAGAGGGTTTCCTTTTACGTAACCGAAGGCGTTGTCAGGAATCTCAGCCTGGGGGACAAAATGACCGTTGAAAAAGAAGGAAATGCTTATGAGGGGGTCATAAACGATATCAGCACCATGGTGGACGATTCAAACGGACTGTTTAAAATAAAGGCAGACCTGGCGCAGGCCGATTCGGTTGCAACGGGAAGCGTCGTCAAGGTGAAGGTGATTTCCGGGCGTTCGGATAATGTGATGACGGTGCCGGTCGATGCCATTTACTATGACGGCGGTGTGGGAAATGTCTATGTTTATGAGGACGGCGCCGTTCACAAAAAAGAAGTGGAGGTGGGGCTTTATGATTCTGAGCTTGCGGAGATAAGGTCCGGACTCGCGGCGGACGAACTGGTAATCAGCACGTGGAGCTCCCAGCTCTATGAAGGTTCTACGGTCAATCTTAAATCGGAGGGCGGGGAATCCGCTCCGGCCGGCAAAGAACCGGGAACGGGCAGGACTGAGACTTCTGCAGCGGCAGAATAGGGCAGGAGGAGATAATTAATGGGAACAGGAATTACAAAATACGTCCTTAAGCATCCGGTCACCACAGTAATGGCGCTTCTTTGCCTGATTGTGTTTGGTATCACATCCGTTTTCTCCGCAAAGCTGGAGCAGATGCCGGATATGGAGACGCCGATGCTGATTGTCAGGGCCGGCTATTCCGGCGCAGGCCCTGAAGATATATGCGAGCTTGTGACGGAGCCGATTGAAGATGCCATCAGCACGCTGGAAGGCGTGAAAACCATGAGTTCCACATCGAGTGACGGAAGTGCCATGGTAATGCTGGAGTACGATTACGGAACCGATATGGATGAGGCCTATGACAACCTGAAAAAGAAGCTTGAGAATGCCAAACGGAACATTCCCGACGATGTGGACACCTCCATCATGGAGATGAGCATGAATGCCGGGACCACGATGATGCTTTCCATAAGCCATTCCAGGCAGGAAAATCTTTATGACTATGTGGATCAGAATATAGTCCCCGAATTTGAGAGAATATCATCCGTAGCGGAGGTCAGCGCCATGGGCGGTTCTTCCGAATATATAAAAATAGAGCTGCTGTCCGAAAAGCTGGAGCAGTACGGTCTGACCATGAGCGACGTAACCTCGGCCATCAGCACGGCCAATCTGGCATATCCCTCCGGAGAAGCCGTGGCAGGAAACCTAGAATTGTCTGTGACGACATCCCTGGAGACGGAGCAGGTCGGGGAACTGCCGGATATTCCAATTGCTACCGCCACCGGAGAGCTGGTTATGCTGTCGGATGTAGCCAATATCTATGAGGCAAAGGAAGACAGGGGAGGCGTCTCCCGCTATAACGGGGAGGAGACGATATCCCTTTCCATTACTAAGCAGCAGAGCAATACGGCAATGGAGGTTTCGAGTGCGGTAAAAAGCGTCATCGCCACACTGGAAGCCGGGGACGAAGACCTGCACATCAACGTGGCAAATGACACATCGGAGAGCATTCTCGACTCACTGATGGATGTAGCCGTCACCATGGTGCTGGCCGTTATCATATCCATGATAGTTATCTTCCTGTTTTTCGGAGATTATAAAGCGTCACTGATTGTCGGAAGTTCCATTCCGACTTCCATACTGATGTCTCTGATTGCAATTACTGCCGCCGGATTCTCCCTGAACGTCATCACGATGAGTGCTTTGGTTCTCGGCGTCGGAATGATGGTGGATAACTCGATTGTGGTTTTGGAAAGCTGTTTCAGAGCGACGGCCGGAAGCAGGGACAAAGGAATACTGGGCTACAGCAGGGCGGCTCTTGAGGGGACGGCGCTTGTGGGTAATTCAATTATCGGCTCCACGATCACCACCTGCGTTGTATTCCTGCCCCTGGCCGGCATTCAGGGCATGACAGGGCAGATGTTTAAGCCCCTTGGCTATACCGTTGTATTCTGTATGGCGGCATCCCTGCTGTCGGCTGTGACAATCGTGCCGCTCTGTTATCTGTTCTACAAGCCGGCAGAAACACAAAAGGCGGTGATGTCCCTGCCGATTGAGCGTTTTCAGAGATTCTACCGACAGGTCATGGAGAAATTGTTAAAACGCAAGGGTATGGTTATGCTCGCATCTGTTGCCATTCTGGCGGCTACCGTCTATCTGGCGTCGGGGATGCAGGCAGAACTGATGACATCCGATGATACGGGAACGGTCAGCGTCAGCATTGAGACGAGGCCAGGTCTTCTGCAGGAAAAAGTAAATGATGCCCTGGAGCAGGCGGAGGCAGTTGTGGCGGCGGATGAAAATGTGGATTCCTATATGCTGCGTTTCAACAGCAGCAGCGGCAGCATTACGGCCTATCTGAAGGATAAAAGAAAAATGGATACGGAAGATGTGGCCGAACTGTGGCAGAAAAAAATGGACAGCATAGAGAACTGCACCATCGATGTATCGGCCTCCACCTCGATGAGCTTTATGGGCGGTCAGAGGGGATATGAAGTGCTGCTGCACGGTACCCAGTATGATGAGCTGAAAGAGGTAAGCGATAAGATTGTGAAGGAGATGACGGAGAGGGACGATATTATCAACGTACACTCCAGTATCGAAAATAATGCTCCGATCGTTACACTGAAAGTAGATCCGGTCATGGCTAAGGCCCACGGACTGACGGCTTCCGCCATCGGCTCCACGGTCAACCAGATGCTGAGCGGTGTGGAGGCAGCCACGCTCAAGGTGGACGGTGAAGAAATATCCGTACAGGTGGAATATCCGGAGGATGAGTACAGGACTGTGGATCAGGTTAAGGATATTATACTGACGGATTCAAAAGGCCAAAAAGTTGCCCTTACCCAGGTGGCCGATGTCATATTCAAAGACAGCCCGTCCTCTATCTCAAAGACAGACAAAGCGTATGAGATTACTATCAGCGGAGATTATACAGGCGGTAATACAAAAGCGGCAATCGACAGTGAAGTGATATCGCCTAACCTGACGGGAACTATCAGCCTGGGAACTAACAGCCGGGACAGGATGATGCAGGAGGAGTTCGGCTCCCTGTATTCGGCAATCGCCATTGCAGTGTTCCTTGTGTTTGTCGTCATGGCAAGCCAGTTTGAATCCGTAAAATTTTCGGTGATGGTCATGACGACGATTCCGTTCAGCCTTGTCGGTTCCTTCGGTTTCCTGAAGATAACGGGCGTCACAATCAGTATGACAACCCTGCTCGGTTTCCTGATCCTGATTGGAACTGTCGTAAATAACGGTATCCTGTACGTGGATACGGTGAACCAGTACCGGCAGGAGATGGATTTACATACGGCCCTGGTAGAGGCGGGCGCTACGCGTATCAGGCCGATCCTGATGACCAGCCTGACGACGATCCTGTCCATGATCCCGATGGCCCTGGCAATCGGAAGCAGCGGTTCAACAACCCAGGGTATAGCGATTGTAGATATTGGAGGCCTGGCGGTCGGCGTTATCGTGGCCCTGTTTATGCTGCCGGTTTATTACGGATTGTTGAGCCGTAGACCGAAAGAGGAATTCCAGGATATTGATTAAAATGGTTAGATTGCGACGGATGGTTAATAAAAACTTGAGGAAAGGAAAACCGGTTATGCAAAGCAATAAAATAAAGACACGGTTTTGTGTTCTGGCGGCGGGAACAGCCATAATCTCTTTCGCCGTCCCGCAGGCGGCGCAGGCGGCCAGTCCGCCATTTGCGTATACGGAGGAAAAATGGGATTCCCTGCGGGACAATAAACTGGAATATGATGAGATTGGCGATTTGATACATGAATACAACAGCACCGTTCTCAGCAACCAAATTGCCTATGAGGATTATAAGGGGAAGGACAGCGACGAAGTAGCCCGGACCTATTATGATACAGCCGACGAAATTTATGCCGGCATTGAGTATCCGGATTCGGATGATGCCAACTACGGTACAAGACTGGCCGCGGCACAGAGCAGCGAGCTTCAGGCGGAGCAGATGATCGACAGGGGAGACGAAAATGTCACCGACGGCGATGTGGTGAAATGGGGTTATGATAAGACGGAAAAATCACTTGTCCAGTCTGCCCAGATTCTTATGATTACTTACTGGAAATCGCAGGCTTCGCTGGACAGCAGCAGAAACGCTAAAACAACAGCAGAAAAATCATATGAGACGACACGGCTTCAGGCAGCGGCGGGAACAGCGGCGCAGTCTGCCGTCCTCAGCGCCAGGGATGCGGTTATGCAGGCGGAAGCGGCCATTACATCGGCTGAAAGCGCGGTTGCATCGGCAAAGGAGAATCTCTGTCTGATGTTGGGATGGAAATATGGGGACGAGGTTGAGATAGGAGAACTGCCGGAGCCGGAGCCTGCGATGAGCAGCTCTGTCAATCTCGACGAGGATCTGGTAAAGGCAGTTGAAAACAACTATGACATCAAAATTTTATCGAGGCAGATAAAGAATGCCAGGCAGGGCGCCACGCAGCGGCAGTACGAGGAAACGTTAAAAAGCAGTGAGGAGGCGGTAAAGGCCAATGTGAAATCAGCCTGGCAGAGTCTCCTGCTGGCAGAAACCCAGTATGCCCAGACCGTAAAAAGCTTTGAGCTGGAGGAAAAGACCATGCAGGCGGCCGAACGCAAAAGAGCGGCCGGGACTATGAGCCTGAATGAATATCAGAGCCGGCAGATATCTTATAACAATGCTGTAACGGAGAAAGAAACGGCTGCCATGACATTATTGGAGGCGCAGCAGTCTTACCGCTGGGCAGTGGACGGTCTGGCATCGACAGTATAAGGAGGAGGCAGAATGGAGATTCGCAAAATCGCAGGCTGGGCGGCGGCGGCAGCAACTGCTTTCAGCCTCCTGTATCAGTTTCCGGCGCAGGCGTCCGGCCCGCTGATATCAGGACTTCAAGAACCGGGGGAGGCTGAGGGCCCGGCGTTAGCCGGTAATGAAGAGGAGGAGATAAAAACCGTTACCGCATCAATCAGTGAGGAAAATCTGAATGACGGCCTGATTGAATATGAAGAGCTGGAATCACTTATCCGGACCGGCAACAGCAGTGCCGTCAACTCTCAGAAGAGCTATGAAACCAGGCTGGAGGTTTACCAGGCTGCATACGATTCTCTGGTAAGCGCCAAACGGGAAATGTTAAATAAAGCCGATGAACTGGAGGATGAGGGCGCGGATGCGGCCCTGATTGAAAGTTATGAACAGAATGCACAGATTCTGTCCTCGTCGGCTGCTCAGATGAAGAGAAGCATCAATTCCCTCAATTCCGCCACAAACCAGGCATCCCTGGACCGGACAATCAACAGTCTCGTAAAATCGGCGCAGACGCTGATGTACTCATTTAAGAAGATGGAGTACCAGGTAAGGGCAGCCGAAAAGAGGGCGGAGGCTCAAAATGCCGCCTATGAACTGGCGTCAGCCAGGAGACAGGCAGGCCTTATTACAGAATCAGAGCTTCTGGATTCTGAGAAAAGTCTGTTAAATGCCCAGGCATCCCTGCAGTCTGTCCGGGACAGTGCAGATAAGCTGAAACGCCAGCTTGCCATTCTGATCGGCAGAGATGCTGAAACGGTTCAGATTGGGGAAATTCCGGCCGTGACATCCAGGGAGCTTGAACAGATGAACCTGGAAAGCGATAAAGCGAAAGCGGTAATTGCAGATCCCGAAGTCAAATCAATCAAGAAGAGCACAGCGACCGGAGACACTGCCCGAAAGCTGAGAAGACAGCAGCTATATGAGGCGGAAGGAGCGGCCGGTCTGACAATGGATGAATTGTACCGGGCTGTAATAGAAGCGCAGCAGCTTTATGAGGGAGCCGGCGCCTCCTATGCGGCTGCAGAAAAAGATTACGGTGCGGTTAAGACAAAATACGGGGCCGGTATGATAAATAAAAGCACTTGGCTGTCCGGAGAAGCGGAATGGTATTCGGCCGCAGCCGCCTATAAAAGTGCTGAAATTGCCTATAAGCAGGCGGTGGCTTCATACCAGTGGGCCATTAAGGGAATTAGCTGATAAGCTAAGTCTGCGGCGGGTCGCTGTGGCGGCATTATTCCCTGCCGCCGCAGTGCGATCCTCCGCGGAGCGGTTTTTATTTAACAGGAGACATTTCCTGTTAAACCAAAAAGAACCGGCAGATTATTCTGTCGGTTCTTTCACTATGGATACAAAACTTTTTTTCAGAACTTTGGAAGCCTCAGCGCATGCTTTATATTCCCTGGAAGTCGTGTCTTCCAGAAATTCGTCATACCATGATTCCAATATGTAGGTCTTATTGCCATAAAAACCAAGGATGGAACAACCTTTCAAATCCTGATAATCGACATCTTCATAACAGATGATGGAAAAGAGGAGGCCGGAGCCGTCTTCTTCATATGCAGTCTTATTATAAATCTCATAACTGGAACCGTCGGCTACCATAACACAGTTACCCGACCAACCGTCCGGCATTTTAAAAGAAAAATCGTCTGTAATAACCTTTGAACCGGTAAGTTCAATGGCAGCATCGGTATCAACGCTATGACCGAAGCTTACAACCTGGGCAGTATGTTCAGCACCGAATGCGGTGACAGAGAATGTCAGCGCCAACAGTGCGGTACAGATAATAGTCCTGAATCGCATCCTTCAACCCTCCGTATTTGTCGCCATGAAAACGGGACATAGTAAATATCTCCGTCCATTATATCATGCCTTAAGAAAAATGTCAGCAAAAAATTGGAAGAATGTAAGTAAAAAGTTACCGATTCAGGAAGCATCGGTAAAAAGGGGGCAGTGAAAAACGATTATTACGTTTTCACTGCCTCCTCTTTGAAGACGGTGAGATGTTCTGTCATGAAACATCTTCCTTTGTATTAAGATTTTTCTGGGCCGTTGCCAGCATCAGCTTGATACGGTTGAGCTGATTTACCTCACTGGCGCCGGGATCATAGTCGATGGCGATAATATTGGCTTCCGGGTGGCTGCTCCGCAGTTCCTTGATAACTCCTTTGCCCACAATATGATTAGGGAGACAGCCAAACGGCTGGGTGCAGATAATATTAGTTGTACCGCTCTTAATAAGTTCAAGCATCTCTCCGGTCAGGAACCAGCCTTCGCCTGTCTGATTACCGATGGAAACGTAATGTTCTGCCATGGATGCCAGATCATTGATTTTGGCAGGGGGCAGGAAGTGGACGCTCCGTTCCAGTTCTTTCCTGGAGGTCCTGCGGAAATATTCGAGCAGCGAAATGCCCATATTGCAAAGATATGCGGTAGAGCGCTTTCCGCCCAGGTTATCTGCTTTAAAGTTGCTGTTGTAGAAGCAGTAGAGCAGGAAGTCCAGCAGATCCGGCATTACGGCCTCTGCGCCCTCTGCCTCCAGCAGTTCCACTACATGGTTATTGGCAAGAGGGGAGAACTTCACAAGAATTTCACCGACAATTCCCACCTTTGGTTTCGTTACATTTTTCCGCGGGAGTTCATCGAAATCTTTGATAATGCCCCGGATGTTTCTGTTAAATTCAAGCATCGTCGGTGCGCGCCGCGACAGTGATTTCTGGCAGATGTCCCTCCATTTGCCGTGGAGCGCATTGGCAGAACCGGGTTTTGCCTCATATGGCCTTGTAGCATACAGGACACGCATGAAGAGATCCCCGTATACCACGGCCTGCATTGCTTTTGTTATCAGAGGCAGCGTAATCTTAAAGCCCGGATTCGTCTCCATACCGTTGGCATTGAGCGAGATAACGGGAATCTGTGGCATCCCGGCCCGCTCCAGCGCGCGTCTGATAAATCCGATATAATTGGATGCACGGCAGCCACCGCCGGTCTGGCTCATGATAATGGCCGTACGGTTTAAGTCGTATTTGCCGGAAAGCAGGGCATCCATGATCTGGCCCACTACAATCAGGGATGGATAGCAGGCATCGTTATTAACGTATTTCAGTCCGGTATCGACGGCCCTGCGGTCGGAGTTCTGCAGAACCTCCAGCTTGTAGCCGAAACTTCTGACCGCCGTCTCAATCAGTTCAAAATGGATTGGAGACATCTGCGGGCAGAGAATCGTATAATCCTTCTTCATTTCCTTCGTAAAGAAGACGCGGCTGTACGCGTTTGATACGACAGGTTTACGGTAGTGCTTCATCTCCCTTACACGAATTGCCGAAATCAGGGAACGCACACGGATTCTGGCGGCTCCCAGATTGTTGACTTCATCAATTTTGAGCAGGGTGTAAATTTTGCCGGAACGGGTTAATATTTCATTTACCTGGTCCGTAGTCACGGCATCCAGTCCGCAGCCAAAGGAATTAAGCTGAATCAAATCCAGATTTGGCTGTGACTTTACAAAGCAGGCGGCTTCATACAGTCTGGAGTGGTACATCCACTGGTCTGTGACAATTAAAGGACGCTCCACCTTTCCCAGATGTGAAACGGCATCCTCTGTCAGTACGGCAAAGCCGTAGGAAGTGATAAGCTCCGGTATGCCGTGGTTAATTTCGGGATCCACGTGATATGGACGGCCGGCGAGGACAATTCCGTGTCTGCCTGTTTCCTTCAGCCATTTCAGGGTTTCTTCGCCCTTTTTCTCCATATCTTTCCGGGATGCAATCAGTTCCTTCCAGCCTTCCCCTGCAGCCATGCGTACTTCTTCTTCCGGGATGGAAAAGTCTTCACGGAATACTTCCACCAGACGTTTTGTCAGGATTTCCTCATCGGTAAAAGCCATAAAAGGATTGCTGAATTTTACTTTATGTTCGGTAAGCTCCTCGACGTTATTCTTGATGTTTTCAGCGTAGGAGGTGACCATCGGGCAGTTAAAATGATTTCCTGCGTCGGGGGACTCGTTGCGCTCATACGGAATGCAGGGGTAAAATATGTATTCAATGCCCTGCTTTATCAGCCACTGGATATGCCCGTGTACCAGTTTTGCAGGGTAACACTCGGATTCACTCGGTATGGTTTCAATTCCCAGCTCGTAAATCTTCCTTGTGGACTGGGGGGACAGGACGGTCCTGAACCCCAGTTTTTTAAAGAAAACAGCCCAGAACGGATAATTCTCATACATATTGAGAACACGCGGGATTCCCACGGTTCCCCTCGGGGCCATATCGGCCGTCAGTGGTTCAAAATCGAACATTCTGTGGTATTTATATTCAAAAAGATTGGGAACATCACGTTTGGCCCTCGTGCCTCCGAGACCGCGCTCACACCGGTTGCCGGTTACAAACTGACGGCCGCCGTCGAAGCGGTTGATGGTGAGCACACAGTGATTGGTACAGCCCTGGCATCTGGCCATGTTCGTTTCATAGGTGAGGCCCAGGATCTTGTCGATTGAGAGCATCGTGGTAGTCTTAGAACCGTCGTAGCGCTCCCTGGCAATCAGTGCTGCGCCGAATGCGCCCATGATACCGGCTATATCGGGCCGTACGGCTTCACAGCCGGCGATTTTCTCAAAGCTTCTGAGGACGGCGTCATTGTAGAAAGTGCCTCCCTGAACGACCACATGGTGTCCAAGGTCTTCAGCGCTTGTGATTTTAATTACTTTAAACAATGCGTTCTTAATGACGGAATAGGCGAGACCGGCGGAAATATCGGAGACGGTGGCTCCTTCCTTCTGGGCCTGCTTTACATTGGAATTCATGAAAACAGTACATCTCGTTCCAAGGTCGGTAGGATTTTTGGCAAACAGAGCCTCTTTGGCAAAATCGATAACGCTGTAGTTCAGGGATTTTGCAAAAGTCTCAATGAAAGAACCGCAGCCGGAGGAGCAGGCTTCGTTAAGCTGTACACTGTCGACGGTGCCGTCTTTAATCTTGATGCACTTCATATCCTGTCCGCCGATATCCAGAATGCAGTCCACATCCGGTTCAAAGGCCGCCGCCGCATAATAGTGGGAGATGGTTTCAACCTCGCCCTCATCCAGCATCAGCGCCGCTTTCAGCAGCGCCTCACCGTAGCCGGTGGAACAGGAGTATACGATATTGGCCTTTTCGGGAATGACATCGTGTATCTCCTTCATTGCGCGGATTGCGGTAGCCAGCGGACTGCCGTTATTATTGCTGTAAAAATGGTACAGCAGGGCTCCGTCTTCGCTGACAAGCGCCACCTTTGTAGTGGTGGAACCGGCGTCGATGCCCAGATAGCAGTTTCCCTCATAAGTGGAGATATCCGCTTTCATGACATTGTGGCTTTCGTGGCGTCTGGTAAATTCGGCGTAAGCCTCTTCATTTTCAAAGAGAGGTTCCATCCTGTTAACCTCAAAATCCATCTTAATGCCGTGGGAGAGGCGTTCCATCAGGCTCTCCAGACTGGCGGTCACTTTACCCTCTGAATTCATGGCAGCGCCTACAGCGGCAAAGAGATGGGAGTGCGACGGAGCGATAATCTGCTCATCCCCCAGATTCAATGTCCTGATAAAGGATGCACGAAGCTCTGACAGGAAATGCAGCGGCCCTCCCAGGAAAGCCACATTGCCGCGGATCGGCTTCCCACAGGCCAGCCCGCTGATTGTCTGGTTCACAACCGCCTGGAATATAGAGGCGGAAAGGTCTTCTTTCGTTGCGCCCTCGTTGATAAGGGGCTGGATATCCGATTTTGCAAATACACCGCAGCGCGCGGCGATCGGGTAGATTGATTTATAGTTTTTCGCGTATTCGTTCAGTCCGGATGCGTCTGTCTGAAGCAGGGAGGCCATTTGGTCAATAAAAGAGCCGGTCCCCCCGGCGCAGATTCCGTTCATCCGCTGATCGATACCACCGGTGAAATAAATAATTTTAGCATCTTCTCCGCCGAGTTCGATGGCGACATCGGTCTGGGGAGCAAAGTCTTTTAATGATGTGGCTACGGCAACTACCTCCTGGACAAAAGGAATGCCCAGATGTTTGGAAAGAGTCAGTCCGCCGGAACCGGTAATCATTGGTTCCACATCCAGATTACCCAGTTGACCGGCACCTTTTTTCAGCAGTGCGGAGAGGGTCTCCTGGATATTGGCAAAATGACGCTCATAATCTGCAAACAGGATATTGCCTGCGTCGTCAATAATGGAAATCTTAACAGTGGTGGAACCGATATCGATTCCTAATCTTTTCTTAGAATTCATGATCAGTCGGGGCTTACCCCTTCCCTCCTTTGTATTACACATGTATTCGGCCTAAGTTTAACATAGAATAGGAAAGAAAACAATTGATCCGATGCGTTAAAAAGCCGCTAAGAATCGTGTGATTCCGTTAATATTGCCCATTGATCCGGGGGGAAGAAAAGGATGTTAAAATCATGTTAAGAAGAGGTTAATCTGGGGTGGAAATTTAGATTTAACTGAGGTTTGGAGGACGCGTCCGGAACGGACCATGTCCGGTGTGGTGAGGGGGATGACTGAGTCTTCCGTCCCCGGTTGGAGGGTGTCGTGAGGGGGGAATCCGGCCGGAAT
>ERZ1036412.599-NODE-599-length-22242-cov-4.706946_pt1 | contig 22242 bp, 24 predicted proteins | sample MGYA00514218_ERZ1036412 | MGnify/ENA primary metagenome ERZ1036412 (study PRJEB33795, sample SAMN09464944) | human gut metagenome | host: Homo sapiens | place: USA: Stanford, California | collected 2016-11 | study: EMG produced TPA metagenomics assembly of the... | reverse complement strand
GTTCCGCCTGCCGGATACCGGCCTCAAAATAAACAATGGTAAAAGAACTCTCCTGATACCGGGAAAAATCGATTTCCTCCCCATAACAGAACAAGGTAAACAGCTGGCCGTTGTCAGGCTCGGGCATAAGTCCGGTGGAGGTCAGATAAAGTATGGTTTCCTCAAAATGGCGCTGCCCCTCTGTCAGGATCCGTATGTTCAGCATATCGCAGCAGCTGTCCCGGTTCCCGTATATCAGCGGGCGGTATCCGGCATTTCCCAGCCTGTTTAACAAAACCTGTAATTCCATGATGTCTCCTTCTGCATTGTGCGCATGCACAAAAATGGGGTGGTGGTACAAGCCATACTTAGCCCCAAACACGATGATTACAATATCTTTATTATATATAATAATCATACAAACGTAAACAGGGAATAAGCAAAAGGAAGGAAGATGGTTATGGGTACTTTAGGAAAGTATAACAGAAGCGTCTCTATCATAGGCGTTGGCTGTACGCCATTTATGTACACGGTGGATAATCCGGAAACAAATGGACTGACAGAAGGGGAAATGTTCGGATATGCGGCATTAAAAGCAATGGAGGATGCAGGGGTCAATCCCCAGGATGTGGATTTTTATTTCCACGGCGAGGCCAGCCCGTTAAACGGCTCCAACTACCTGACGCCCAATGTGCAGGTGGCCAACTGGTTCGGGATGAAGGGAAAAGGCTCCATCCACCACTCCGAGGCATGCTGCACAGGTTATCTTGCAATCGAGCAGGCGGTCAACGCAGTGGCATCCGGGAAATACAACTGCGTCCTCACCGGAGCAGTTGAGTTCGGGGACAGCACCCCGTCGCCGGCCGATAATGTGGAAAGCCCCAAACATCCGTACAAACGGGATAAGATGACCATGGAGAAGTTCTTAAAGACCACATCCTGGTTATATGACCGCGCCTATACAAGGAGCCTGATGGCCGGCCAGGAACTGATTTATGACGATGCGGCGGAGTGGTATGTGCGCACCCGGGGGATTACGGCAGAGCAGATGAACGAGACATTGAACTGGATGTGCATCAACAACAGGCGCAATGCATCGGTCAATCCCCTTGCCATTGAAAGAAGGACATATGAATCCCTTGCAGAAGAAGCAGGCATGACCCTGGATGAATATATGAACTCACCCTATAATCCCAAAATGGGGGATTTCCTCCGGGCCGGCGGCATTGAGCTAAAATGCGACGGCGCGGCGGCAGCCATTGTATGCGCCACGGAAATGATCCCGGTCATAGCAGGGAACCTGAAGCACCGTCCTATTGAAGTGCTGGGAATCGGAAGCGCTGCCTGTGAAGCAACCACCCCCCATTTTGAAGTCCGGGCCACCGAGGAAGCCGTTCGCCAGGCATATGAGCTGACCGGCCTGTCAGGAGATGACCTGGACCTGTTCTATGCCAATGATTTCATCATCACGTCCCATCTTGTATCCGCAGAGATTGCGGGATATCTTCCTTACGGTGAAGGCTGGAAATACATCTGTGAGGGACGCACTGCATGGGACGGGGATAAGCCGATTAATACCAATGGCGGCCGTACCTCCTTTGGACATGCACATGCTGCCTCGGGTCTGGCGGATGTGTATGAGGCCTGCAAACAGATCTGGGGCGAATGCGGCGGCCATCAGGTAAAAAACCAGCCCAGGACAGCCATGCTCCGGGGCTACGGCGGGGCGCAGAACGTTGCGGCCGTATTGCTTGGCATATTGGATGAATAGCAGGAGGAGAGATGCGTTATGAGTATTAAATTAGAAAAGGTTGTGCAGACATTTTACGAAGGACTGGAAGAAGGAAAACTCTTAGGGCGCAAATGCCCCAAGTGCGGCAATGTGGAGTTTCCCCCTGTATATGCCTGCAATGCATGTGGGAATTATGAGACGGAGTGGTATGAAATCAGCGGAAAGGCCAGGCTGCATTCCATTGTATTGCCTGCAGCCCTTTCTTCCAAACCGGAATACAAGCAGTTAGGAAAATATGCGTACGGTGAAGTTGAATTGGAGGAAGGCACAAAATTAAACGCAGTTGTCCGGGGCATCAGCAAAAAGAACAGGAAGGAACTTTCAGAAAAGCTTCCCCTGAACTGCCATGCGGCAATCTTCCGGAGGGAAGGCGGATTTAAGACCGTTGTATTTGATTTGGACGAAGCGTAAATAAAAACATGGAATCCGAAACGGACCAGATGTAAATAAAAATTATAGAGGGAGAATGAAAATGGACAGAAAAGAATTGGAAACACAGGTACTTAACATGGTTGCAATGTCATACAAACAGGATATCAACGACCTTTCCGTATCAACATCCTTTAAGGAGGATTTAGGCGGAGCCTCCGTACAGATGGTTGCCCTTGTATCTGAGATTGAAAATGAACTGGACGTGGAAATCATGCTTTCAGAAGCCAGCGCCTGCGCCACCGTCAAAGACCTGACAGACCTGATTGAGAAGGAAATGTAGGACGGATTTAGCCAATCCGGCCGAAAGGAGCAATAATGGGATTACTTGAACAGATTTATGAAAAAGCAAAGGAAAATCCCCAGAGGATAGCATTTCCGGAAGCAGTCAATGAAAAGATGATGCAGGCAGCCTATGAGACGGGCAAAGAGGGATATATCATTCCCGTGCTTGTGGGATATGCCGATGAAATCAGGGAAGCATTATCCTCCAAAGGATATGAGGAAGATATTTTCACAATCGTGGATATCAGGGAAGAGACGTATAAAAAGAAGCTCATAGACCGGTACGTGGCCCTGCCCCAAACCCTGTTAAAAGAAAAGGCCTTAAACCGCCGCATGCAGAATCCGCTGTATTATGCCATGGTCATGGAAGCAGTGGGCGAGGCGGATGTAACATTTGCGGGGATTGACAATACCACCGGGGATGTGCTGCTGGCCGGGCAGATGGTCATTGGCCTGAAGCCGGGGATCAGCACCATCTCAAGCATCGGATTATGCGATATCCCGGGGTTTAAGGGAAGTGAAGGAAGCCTTCTTGCAATCGGGGACAGCGCTGTGTGCGCCAACCCGGATTCCGGTCAGCTGGCCGGAATCGCTGTCTCTGCCTGCGACACGGTCAGGGAACTTCTGGGCTGGGAGCCAAGATGCGCCATGGTCAGCTATTCCACCCTGGGAAGCGGACAGGGGGAGCTGGTGGATAAAGTGACGGAGGCGGTCAGGATTGCCAATGAACAGAGGCCGGAGCTTGCCATTGACGGAGAATTCCAGTTTGACGCAGCGGTATCGCCGGCAGTGGCCGCTAAAAAGGTGCACAGGGAAAGCAGGGTTGCGGGAAAAGCCAATGTGATTATCTGGCCGGACCTGAACGTGGGCAATGTGGGTGTTAAGCTGATACAGCAGTTCGGCCACGCAGATGCCTACGGCCCAATGCTCCAGGGGTTCAACAAAGTGGTGTGCGACTGCTCCAGAGGCGCCCCTGTATCCGAGATTAAGGGTAATATCGTAATCAGCGCGGTAAGGGCCGCGGGTAGTAAAAAGCAGGAGGAACCAGCATGAAACCGTACAAAGTACTGACCATCAATCCCGGGTCCACCTCAACCAAGATTGCTTTGTTTGAGGGGGAGGAATGCCTGTATTCCCAGACTGTCTCCCATGAGGCCAAAGAGCTTGAACAGTATGCATCCATGTCAGAGCAGCTGCCTTACCGCAGGGACACGGTTTTAAACCTTTTAAAGGAAGCTGGCATAGGACTTGAGGAAGTGGACGTATTCGTGGGACGGGGCGGAGGCCTGATTGCCATGGAAGGCGGAACCTACGGGGTGACGGACCTGATGCTGGAGCACGCCAGGACATGCGCCAACGGCGTCATCCATCCTGCTGCCCTGGGTTCACAGCTGGCCCATGAGTTTGCCCAGGCCTACGGCGCAAAAGCAATGGTGGTAAACCCGCCGGATGTGGATGAACTTCAGGACCTTGCCCGTATGACAGGTATCAGGGGCGTGCACCGCATCATCCACCTCCATGCCCTGAACCTGAAGGAAACCGCCATCCGGCACAGTAAAAACGTGATGAAGAAGCCGTATGCGGAATGCAGGTATGTGGTATGCCATATAGGCGGCGGCATTTCCATATCCGCCCATGAAAAAGGACGGATGATAGACGGGTACGATATTGTGGGAGGAGAAGGCCCCATGGCCCCAACCAGATGCGGAAGCATTTCCGTGACAAACCTTCTGGAATATATGAAAATGAACCAGGCGAGTCTGGAAGATGTGAAAAAACTCTGTACCAGGACAGGCGGTTTTGTGAATCATATGGGGATTTCCGACGCCTTTGAACTGACGGAGCGGGCCAAGGCAGGGGACCGGTATGCAGGGCTTCTCTGGGACAGCATGATATACCAGATTGAAAAATGCATCGGGGCCATGGCGGCAGTGCTTCACGGGCAGGTGGACGGCATCCTGCTGGGAGGCGGCATGGTACATAACCAGGATCTTGTAGGGCAGCTAACAGATGCCTGTTCCTTCATCGCCCCTGTGACCGCTTATCCGGGCGAGTTTGAGATGGAGGCCATGGCGGCCGGAGCCATCCGCGTGATGGAAGGCGAGGAAGAGCTGAAGACGTATACCGGAACGCCTGTCTGGGATGGTTTTGACTGGGAGTGAGGGGTGATGGAAGAAAAGTGCATGGAAGAAAAGTACATGGAAAAGAAGTACATGGAAAAGAAGGTCATGGAGGAGAAGCGCATGGGAAGAAATGGCATGGAAAAGAAATGCGTGGAAGAAAGAAATATGGAAGACAAGCAAAAGAAGACAGTCAATATGCTGACCCTGGCTTTCGGTATTGCGTTCATGCCTCCAATCTGGGCCGTGCTGGCCCCTTTCATAGGGATTGGCACCGGCTCGGTGGCCCTGATCTGCGCCGGGCTTTTTGTGGCCAATGGGAACAGGCGGCAGGACACCGTGAAAATCTCCGTCGGTTTCCTGTTGGGCGATTTGTGGGCCTATATTGCGGTCTGGGTGATGGAAACCCTGCAGTGGAATCCCAATGTGGAACTGTATGTCACATTATTCGTCATGGGAGGGCTGGCAGTGATCGTCAGCGAGACATTTTCAAGTATGATATACACGCCCGCCTGGCTGTGCGGATGGGCCATCGGCCTGACCATCATGGGCCCCATGCAAGTGGATGGAATAGGGACCCTGCCAATCCAGATTGGCGTGGCAATGCTGGTGGGCGTGATTTACGTCGGTGTGGGCGTGGATGCGTTCCAGGGAATGCTGGTGCGCAGGCTGGGATGCGGAGACGGCGGGAACGGAGTACCAGACACACACTAAAATATCATTGGTCATGTAAGGTGTATCCATGCGTTTAGTCAGGATAAGTAATGCAGATGCAGCGGATTGCATGCGCCGCATATGGGGAGTTTTATGTATGGACTGAAAAAGACAGAAGTCACCTGTATATGTGACAATGTATATGTCATTACAGACCGGGCAGGGTGCTGCGTGAACCTGGTTACGGGTAAGGAAAAAGCCCTGGTTTTTGATACGGGATCAGGTACGGATGATATCCATGGACTGGTGCGCGGGATTACAGGGCTGCCTCTTGTGGTAATCAACAGCCATGGGCATTTTGACCATATTGGGGGAAATGGCCGGTTTGACACAGTCTACATGCACCCGGATGATTTTGTGGTGCTGGAATCCTATACGGCAGAGCTCCTTGGGCAGTGGAGGCGGGAACTGCTCCCTGGACAGGCTGGCTTGTGCCAGCCTTTTGAAGCCGAAACGTGGCATGGGCAGTGGGATAATATGAAAGCCCTGTATTTTGACACATTCGATCTGGGAGAGCTGGAATGCAGGATCATACCATTGATGGGACATTCAAAGGGGTCCATCGGCATATGGATACCAAAGCTCCGTTTACTGCTGTCCGGGGATGCCCTTACGCCTGTCATGTGCCTTATATTCCAAAACCATACGTCGGTTGAAACACAGTACAATACGCTGCAATGTGTGAAGGATTTGGATTTTGATCATTATCTTACGTCCCACCACAACCAATGTTTTCCCAGGCAGACCATAGACCGGCTGCTGCGGTGCATTGAAAACAGCAGGAAGGGGAAATGGCATCCTTACCAGTATCCCTATCCTCCTTATGCAAAGGGGAAACTATATTTGGACTCCATGGAAGGGGAGCCGGTGGCGCTGATATGTGAAGCTGATAAGGGGCATTGCTGATACATCATAACTGTTTTGGAAGGTCAGTGATGAAGAACAGGAGTATCCCAAAGATTGTGTAAACCTCCAAACTGATGTAAGATAGAATGACTCAGTCGTAAAGGAATGGCAGGAACGGCCATTGGAAGAGATTTACGCGGTGGTGTTCCTGGATGCCATCCACTTCCACGTACGCAGCGAAGGGCGTATTGTAAAACAGGCCGTGTATATCGCCATAGGGATTGATATGTCCGGAAGGAAGGATGTCCTTGGTATGTATGTTGGGCAGGATGAAAGCGCGAAGTTCTGGCTTTCCATCCTGAACGGATTAAAGAACCGGGGTGTGGAGGATATCCTGATTGCGTGTGTCGATGGGCTTTCGGGTTTCCCACAGGCGGTAGAAGCCGTTTATCCCCAGACAGAAATCCAGCAGTGTATCATCCATCAGATACGCAATACCACCCGTTTTGTCTCCTGCAAAGAGATCAAACCGCTGATGGCCGATTTGAAGGAAGTGTATGCGGCACCGACCGAGGAAACCACGCTATCGGAACTGGACAGTTTCGATGAAAAATGGAGTGGGAAATATCCTAAAATCGCCAAGTCCTGGCGTGACAACTGGGTAAATCTATCCACCTATTTTAAGTATCCAGAGGCAGTCAGACGCCTGATTTATACGACAAATACCATTGAAGGATTTTACCGTCAGCTGAGAAAAGTGACCAAATCGAAGACGGTATTCCCATCCGATGACAGCCTATTAAAAATGCTGTATCCTGCAATGATGGATATCACGAAGAAATGGACGGGTCACCGTCAGGATTGGGGGCAGATCCATTCCCAACTGGAAATATTTTTTGAAGAACGGTTGTCCTGATTATAAGCAGTGTAGGGCAGCTGGCGGGTTGCCTGGGCAGCACCGCTTGACATACCCAGAATCCGTATTATAATACAAACAAAGGGCAAGGCCCAGAAAGATGGATTTGCCCTTCGTAACTATCAACTTATCTTATTTCAGTTTTTTGAGTTTACACAAACATTGAAACGGTCTCGAAAGAATAATTAACGGATTGCGCCGCGGCCTTACGATTCCATGACATTAATATCCCATGATTCCGTCATCCCGCCCTCCTTCACTGCCTCCAGGAACACCTTCACACAGCCTTCCGGTTTTCTCGAATAGAGGAGCCCATAAGGAATGGAATATTCCCATTCCACCGGCAGGGTTATGAGTGACGGATGTATGTCCTTCCAGCATTCCAGATATCAGGGAAAGAAAGTGAAATCCATGGAGTCAGCGCTTATTCTTTATTTCTCACGTGCAGGCGAGAATTACGTCAGCGGTACGCTTCAGTATCTGAAAAAAGGCAATACGGAAATTGCAGCGGAAACCATACAGAAGCTGACTGGAGGGAAAATGTTTAAAGTCCGGCCTGTGGTACCCTACGCAGAGGATTACAATACGTGCATTGAAGAAGCGCGTCAGGACCAGAGGAAGGACGCAAGGCCCGGGATTGTGGCCATGCCGGACCATCCGGAACAATATGATGTGATTTACCTGGGATATCCTAAAATGCAGTATGGTATTTAGGTGTATATCGAGTACATACAGTAAGAGAAGATGGCAATATAGGTACAGAAGACACAGTTGATTTATGAATTCAAACGAGTCGAACCAAATGAAATAACAGAGTATGTGAAAGGATATATGAAGAAAGGATTAAACGTTAATTTTAGAAGTTGCAAAGAAATAGTAGATTTTTCTGAAAAATTAATCGGAAGCAGAGAATGTATAAGTGTAAATAAAGAAAGTCAATTTGGCGATAATGCACTCTTATATATAGAATATGAAAATCCGGAAGAGACCATAGAGAAATATATCAATTTGTTGAAAAAATATAACTTTATAGGGAGAGATAATAGGATTTTGGTGCGGCAAAATTCACTTCGTTTACAACTGGAGAGTGCAACTTGTAATGATTATGATGAAAAAGAACCTTTGATTGTAGCGGTTCAACTTTGGAAAAAGGGGTCGCAACAACAAATGAGTTCAGCACTGGAATTAGCAGGGCGACAAATTTCTAGGTGGTTTTGGGGAGCTCATACGAAAACCAATTATTATTGTCCAAAAGAGATTATATCTGTTTTTCATTGGAGAATTTTTCTTATGAATATATTAAAAGATGTATTACAATCAAAGAATTTATCGGATTTTGGGATAACTTATGGGAAATGGCATGAATATGCAAGGAAAGAATTAGGTGAAATATTGGAAAAAAATTATTCGGTTCTTGCTGCTTATGATGAAGTTGGTAATAGAAATCTGTCTAAATTAATCGACGGAAAAAATTTCAGAGTTAGCAATGGAAATGGAAAAGTTCTTATCGGAGAATTCAATGAAAAAAAGAAAAACAAAATTCCAATTACGACGATTCATAAAAGTAAAGGCTGTACATTTGACTCTACTTTGGTGATTTCAAGCAAAAATGCTAAAAGTACAGGAGGGCACTGGAAGGAGCACTGGCTAAATGGTACAGGAGAATCGAAAAGAATAGGATATGTTGCAAGTACAAGAGCAAGACATTTGTTAGTTTGGGGCGTTCCTAAATTGAAAAGGAGCGATAAGGATTTAATTGGATCATATGGGTTTATTAATGCCGAAAAGCTTCTGTGATTCGGAGCAATGTAAAATTTCGAATGTCCTGATAAGAAAAGGTAAGATGCGGAAATAAAAAGTTGTATTCTTTGTGGTGAAAGAACAAATTAAAAAGTTTTCATATAAAACACTTGAATATAGGAGGAGATATTCGTGGCAGAAAACCAAAACACAGAATGGAAAGAATCCTGGCGTGAGGAGTATTTGAAATGGATATGTGGTTTTGCAAATGCTCAAGGCGGCAAGATATATATTGGAACCGATGATAACGGCAATGTCATTGGCGTGCCAGACAGTAAAAAGTTGTTGGAAAATCTTCCAAATAAAGTACGGGATATCCTTGGCATTATCGTGGATGTCAATCTGCTGACACAGGATGGGAAAGATTACATTGAAATATGTGTGAATCCGAACAGTTATCCAGTAAATTATAAGGGAGAATATCATTATCGCAGCGGCAGTACAAAACAGCTTCTTAGGGGAGCCGCTTTAACAGAATTCTTGTTATCAAAAACGGGATATAAATGGGACGCGGTTCCAGTGGATGGTGTTACAGTTGAGGATCTGGATAAAGAGAGTTTTGATATTTTTCGGCGAGAGGCTCTGCGTAGTGGTCGTATGACAGAAAAAGATTTGAACATGAGTAATGGACAGCTTCTGGACAGCCTCGGCCTTCTTGTGAATGGTAAGCTGAAACGTGCAGCAATTCTCTTGTTTCATCGCAATCCTGAAAAATGGGTTACGGGTGCGTATATTAAAATCGGATATTTTGGCGAAGGTTCTGATTTGCGTTATCAGGATGAGATTCATGGTTCTTTGTTTATACAGGCGGACAGGATTATAGAATTGATTTATCTGAAGTATATGAAAGCTATAATATCCTATGACAATGTCACCAGAATTGAGACTTATCCTCTTCCTAAAGCGGCAGTTAGGGAGGCGGTATACAATGCAATTATCCATTCAAATTATGCGGCGTTAGTACCAATACAGATTCGGATACATGAGGATGCGGTATATATCAGTAATGATTGTGTCTTTCCAGTAGGATGGACAGTAGAAACTTTGATGGAACGACATCGTTCACAGCCCTACAACCCCAATATAGCCAATGGTTTTTTCCGGGCAGGATATGTGGAAACATGGGGCCGGGGTATAGAAAAAATATGCGAGGCATGTAAAAAACATGGTGTTCCAATGCCGGAATATACACTTCATTTAGAAGATATTATGGTAAAATTTACACCTCACATAAGCGTTAAAGTGCCAAAAGGACAAAATGGCACTTTGGATGGCACTTTAAATGGCACTTTGAAAGAAAAAGTAATATCTATGATAAATAAAAATCCTTATATAACGCAGATGCAGATTGCACTTACACTTGATTGTTCTGAACGTAAAATAAAACGTCTTATGAAAACGATGCGGGAAGATGGAATGATTGAACGTGTTGGTGGACGTAGGTCAGGACAATGGGTTGTTAAATAGTATTTTAATCAGAGAAAAAGATATGAAGAGAAAACTTCCGCAGAATCAGGAAATCTATCTGCCGGAATATTTCAGTGATACTGTTGCCGGATTCTTTGAAAAAGAGTTCTGACAGAGGACACTATACTGGGATTTTAGAAAAGCTCTTGACGAAAAGGTCAAAATGTAGATGGAAATACTTCTGAATGAGATTGTAAAATTATTAAAAAACAAAGCAGAGAGACCAAACGGGTACTTGCTTCCGCTCAAGTACCTGTAAGAAGGGGATGGATTACAGGCAGAGGGAAATGATTACATTCTGTTTCCTGGCAGCCCAGGGCGGATGCGGATTGCAGCTGGCAAGCCATGCGGCCGCCAACATCAGGATTGGCAATAACAGGCAGTTCCTGATGAGTGTCATCAGTCAGTGCCTGCCCTATATTGGTCATCCCCGCTCACTGAACGCACTGCGGTGCGTGAAGGAAGCGTAAAGGCCCCGGCCGCAAATAAATATATGGATGACATCCGCTGGCCTTAGATGTATAATAAGACCCTGAAGGAGAGGATTTTATCCATGAAGAGCAAATTGCAGACAGGATTGGCAAGGCTTCGTTCCAAGTTTATGGATGCTTTGCCAATTATATTATTTTTTCTGTTTTTATTCTATTCTGTTATTCTGATATTCGGGATTTCACATGTGATTCTTGTGTCAGTGGTTACCATACTGTTCAAAATGAATTACCGGAGGTATATGACAGCCAGGCAGCTTATGGGGCTGGCCGGGACGCAGCTCCTGATGGCCCTGCTCAGTTTCCTTGCAACCCTGAACCTGCCGCTCTGCATCATATTGAACCTGACCGTGCCGTTCCTGCTTGTGTTCCTCCAGTCGTCGCAGTTTAACCAGCTGGGCTACTATACCGGGGCCATGTGTTTTACGTTCCTGCAGCTGCGCCCGGTGGGATGGCAGGGCCTGGCCGTGCGGATGACGGCGCTGGCTTACGGGCTGGCCGTCATGACCGCGGTTCTGTATGTCTGTTCAAGAAGGGGAAGGAAAGAGGATGATTTCGCCCTGGCGAAAAAGGGGCTTCTGCTGCTTGCGGCCGTCCTCCGTTCTGCTGCAGGCACTGATCCTGAAGGGGGCAAGAGGCAGGCGGACAGCCTGTTTCCCATCCTTCAGGGACTTTACAAAGAAGCGTATAAAAGCCGGGGCCTGACCAATGTGGTCAATGCCCGCGGCAGGATTCAGTACATGTTCGGGCTGCTGTTCCAGCGGTCTGCCTATTTCCTTACCAATCCATACCTGGAATGTACCCTGGCTGATGAAAGCTGCCGGGGCATCATCCTGCGCCTTGCCGGGTATATGGAGGCCATGGGAAAGGAAGGGTTTCAGAAGGGAGGCAGCGGAACATACAGCATCCAGGCGTTTATGGAACAGGGTAAGGAACTCCTTGCAGAAGCAGGGGGCAGGGAGGAGGCCCCTTACATATTCGTGCGCAGCTTCCTTGGGCTTGTGCTTCTTATCCTGGAGAATCTGCGCAGGATAGATGGAAATGTCCCTTCTCCCGGCTGGAAGCTGCCGGTGTACCGCCGCCCGATCCGAAGATTATTCTGCCACATGAGGACGGACACCTTTGAAACACGTTTCGCACTGCGCCTGAGCGTGGTCCTGACAGCCGGTTTTGCCTACAGCATGATGAGCCAGGCCAATCACGGTTACTGGCTTGCGCTGAACGCGTTCCTGCTGCTGCGCCCCATGTATGAAGACAGCGCCTCCCGCATGAAGTCGCGTTTCATCGGCACCGTGGCAGGGTGCCTGCTGCTGCAGCTGCTTCTGCCCATGTTCCATGGGACCGGATGGCACTTTGTGCTGGCCACGGTCATGGCAGTGGGCCTGTATATGGAGACAGCTGGAACGTGGCAGCAGGCCCTCTATTCTACCTGCTTTGCCCTGACACTCACCACCATGGCCCTGCCCCAGACCCTGGCGGCAGAGCTGCGGTTCCTGTATGTGGTGACTGCCATATTGATGGTGCTGGCCGCAAACCGGTTCTTTTTCCCCACCAGTTTAAAGAGCCAGTTCGCCTATAACATGAACCAGCTGATCCACATACACCAGGTATATCTCAGGCTTTTGGGGCGCAGCCTGAAAATGCCCCTGGATTACGGCGTTATCTGTGATATACAGATCCACTACCATCTTGTCCACGACCAGATCCAGGAATATCTGAAAAAAGCCGGACATGAGAAGGAGGGATTTATCAGGGAAATGCTCTGGATTTCCTGGTACATGGTTTCTGAGGCAGAGCAGATGCTGTACCTGATTAACAGCCGGAAGATAAGCACCATGGACAATGGACAGATGGATGATTACCTTATGTTCACGGCCTGCATCATCAGTGACATACAGAAGCGGTTAAACATGCGGGCAGACCATGTGCCGGCAGCAGAGGAATCCATGACCTATAGACGGTCCATGGAAGGGGAGGAACAGCTGTCTGATTTGATGGGGCAGTATTCAAAACAGGTATCCAGGCTGTACCTGTGCGTATGCAGGCATCCGGGGGCTTTTATATAGGGCATTGCTTCTTTTAACCTTATTTTAAGACATCAAATGCCGGGATGGACTGGAAACATGGGCCATCCCGGCATTTCAGCATTTATCAGGAGAAAATTTCGAGATTTGTATTGACTCATGAAAAATTTCCTAGTATTATAATTATAAGTACAAAAGGAATAATGAAAGAGATTAATAAGTAAAACTAATAATAAATATCCCTATCTAAAATAACAGGATTTTACGGTTCCCTGAGATGGAGGATACGCTGGACGTAAGTGGAAAAGGAGATTGGACAATGGCAAAAGTAGGAATTGTAATGGGAAGTGACTCTGATATGCCGGTTATGGCAAAGGCGGCTGAAATCCTGGACAAACTGGGAATCGGCTATGAGATGACAATCATATCCGCCCACAGGGAGCCGGATGTTTTCTTTGACTGGGCAAAGGCTGCTGAGGGAAAGGGATTCAAGGTAATCATTGCAGGGGCAGGCAAGGCGGCCCATCTTCCGGGCATGTGCGCAGCCATTTTCCCCATGCCTGTCATCGGGATTCCCATGAAGACTTCGGACCTGGGCGGCGTGGATTCCCTGTACTCCATTGTTCAGATGCCAAGCGGTATCCCGGTTGCGACGGTTGCGATTAACGGCGGGGCCAATGCAGGTATCCTGGCGGCCAAGATCCTGGCCACCTCCGATGAGGCATTATTAGGCAGGCTTAAGGAGTATTCAGGGAGCCTTAAGGATGACGTGGTTAAGAAGGCTGAAAAGCTGGAATCCATTGGATACAAGGAATATCTGGCACAGATGAAATAGGGATTTTTAAATAACGCGGAGGATGATAAAACCATGATGGATTACAAAAAGGCCGGAGTTGATATTGAGGCGGGTTATAAGTCAGTTGAGCTGATGAAGGAATATGTAAAAGGAACCATGCGCCCGGAAGTATTAGGCGGAATCGGCGGATTCTCAGGCGCATTTTCCATGGCTGCATTCAAGGGGATGGAGGAACCCACCCTGCTTTCCGGCACGGATGGTGTGGGAACGAAACTGAAGCTGGCATTCCTTATGGATAAGCATGACACGGTGGGCATTGACTGCGTGGCCATGTGCGTCAACGATGTTGCCTGCGCCGGGGGCGAGCCATTGTTTTTCCTGGACTATATTGCCTGCGGCAAAAATGTGCCGGAGAGAATCGCAACCATCGTAAAAGGCGTGGCAGAAGGCTGCCGCCAGTCCGGGGCAGCGCTGATTGGCGGCGAGACAGCCGAGATGCCTGGATTTTACCCGGAGGATGAATACGATCTGGCCGGATTTGCAGTTGGCATCGTGGATAAAAAAGACCTGATTACCGGTGAGGACCTGTCTGCCGGTAATGTGCTCATCGGAATGGCAAGCTCCGGCGTGCACAGCAATGGTTTTTCACTGGTCCGCAAGGTGTTTGAGAAGGAACTGACAAAAGAGGGGTTAAATACCCACATGGACGCCCTTGGAACCACCCTTGGGGAGGCGCTGATTGCCCCGACCAAGATATATGTGAAGGCGCTGAGGGCCGTCAAGGAAGCAGGGGTTGCCATCAAGGCCTGCAGCCATATCACTGGCGGCGGTTTCTATGAAAATGTTCCCCGCATGCTGAAGGACGGCGTGCGCGCGGTGATTAAGAAGGACAGTTACCCCATTCCTCCAATCTTTCAGCTGCTGGCTGAAAAGGGACAGATTGAAGAGAAGATGATGTACAACACATACAACATGGGCCTTGGAATGATCCTGGCAGTGGATGCCGCAGACGCGGACCGGACCATGGAGGCCATCAGGGCCGCAGGGGAGGCCCCTTATGTGGTGGGTACCATTGAGAGCGGGGAAAAGGGCGTGGACTTATGTTAAGGATAGGCGTCATGGTGTCCGGCGGCGGCACCAACCTTCAGGCAATTATGGATGCAATGGACAGCGGCAGGATTACCAACACGGAACTGGCCGTGGTAATCAGCAACAATGCCAACGCATATGCCCTTGAGCGCGCGCGGCTTAGGGGAATCGAGGCAGTGTGCATTTCACCCAGGGAATATGAGACAAGGGATGCGTTTAATGAGGCCTTTCTGGCAAAGGTGGACGGATATCAGCTGGATCTGATTGTGCTGGCCGGATTCCTGGTGGCCATACCCGCTGCCATGACAGAGAAATACGAGGGACGTATCATCAATATCCATCCGTCCCTGATTCCTTCTTTTTGCGGAAAGGGGTATTATGGGCTGAAGGTCCATGAAGCGGCCTTGGCCCGGGGCGTGAAGATCACAGGGGCAACCGTGCATTATGTGGACAGCGGCATGGATACAGGACCAATTATCCTGCAGAAGGCCGTGGAAGTGAAGAAGGGCGATACGCCTGAGGCATTGCAGAAACGTGTGATGGAGGAAGCGGAATGGGTAATCCTTCCCCAGGCCATCCATATGATTGCGAATCAACTGGTATAGGAACAGGCTGGAATCATGGCAGGACATACGGCTTAGACAGGAACAGGCTGGGGCGATGATAAGGCAGACAGGCAGGAGGTAACAGCATGAAAGTATTAATTGTAGGCGGCGGCGGACGTGAACATGCGATTGCGTGGAAGGTGGCCCAGAGCCCAAAGGTGGAGAAGATATATTGTGCTCCTGGCAATGCCGGGATTGCCGGGCTGGCGGAGTGCGTGGATATAGGAGTCATGGATTTTGATGCGCAGGTAACGTTTGCCAGGGAACATGGGATTGACCTGGTAATCGTGGGACCGGATGACCCGCTGGCAGCAGGCGCAGCGGATGCCTTTGAGGCAGCCGGGCTGCGGGTATTCGGGCCAAGGAAGAACGCGGCCATTCTTGAGGGCTCCAAGGCATTTTCCAAGGATTTGATGAAAAAATACAATATTCCTACGGCTTCATATGAGACCTTTGACTCAGCGGAAGATGCGCTGGCATACCTTGAGGACGCGCCCATGCCCATTGTACTAAAGGCTGACGGCCTTGCGCTGGGGAAAGGCGTGCTTATCTGCAACACAAGGGAGGAGGCAAAGGAAGGCGTCAAGACCCTGATGTTAGATAAGCAGTTCGGATCTGCCGGGGACCGGATCGTGGTGGAGGAATTCATGACAGGCCGGGAGGTATCCGTGCTTTCATTTGTGGATGGAAAGACCATTAAAATCATGACCTCGGCCCAGGACCACAAGCGGGCAGGGGACGGGGATCAGGGACTGAATACCGGCGGAATGGGAACATTTTCACCCAGTCCATTTTATACAGAGGAAGTGGATGCGTTCTGCAGGAAATATATCTATCAGCCCACCGTGGACGCAATGAAGGCAGAGGGCAGGGAGTTCAAGGGAATCATTTTCTTCGGCCTGATGCTCACGGACAAAGGTCCTAAGGTCCTGGAGTATAATGCCCGCTTCGGCGACCCTGAGACCCAGGTGGTGCTGCCAAGGATGAAAAATGATATAATAGACGTTTTCCAGGCCTGTGTGGACGGGACCCTGGACCAGATAGAGCTGGAGTTCGAGGACAATGCCGCCGTATGCGTGGTGCTTGCCTCCGCAGGATATCCGGAGCATTACGAAAAAGGGTATAAGATGACCGGGTTTGAGAACTTTGAGGGCAGGGACGGCTACTATGTGTTCCATGCAGGCAGCAAGTTTGATAAGGACGGTAATATCGTGACCAACGGCGGACGGGTGCTGGGGGTTACGGCCAAGGGAAAGACACTTAAGGAAGCCAGGGAAAATGCTTATAGGGCTGCGGAGTGGATTGAGTTTGGGAATAAGTATATGAGGCATGATATTGGGAAGGCGATTGATGAGGTTTAATGGAAGAAATAGATGTCGCTGAAGGTACAATTAAGATATAATGTTATATATTAAAAGGCGCTCAGAAAATGGGCGCTTCTTATATTGCAAACATTTGTTCGTCATGCTAGAATAATTAAGCAGGGATACAAGTGGTACAAATTGTATGGAAGTGATATGAAAAGGGAGGTTCCTATGGCAGACAAGGATTTTCAAGTTAGGAATAGTACAATAGATTTCCTTGTATTTACAAAACAGAATTCAACAGATTCAATTCAAGTTAGAGTACATGATGAGAATGTTTGGTTGACGCAGAAATCTATGGCACAGTTATTTGAATGCAGTATTGATAATATTTCACTGCATTTAAAAAATATATTTAAGGACGGGGAACTAGTACCAGAGGCAGTTATCGAGGAATCCTCGGCAACTGCCTCTGATGGAAAACAATACAAAACAAAATTTTATAATCTGGATGCTGTGATTTCAGTTGGCTATAGAATTAATTCATTAAGAGCAACCCAGTTTCGTCAATGGGCAACGAAGGTATTAAGAACATATACAGTACAGGGATAGTTTCCCGGACCAGGAAGCGTGCATTACCAGGAAATGCAGGGCAGGAGGGGATTAGCAGATGAATGTATTGCAAAGCCTGGCCAGGGTATATGACGGTCAAGCTTCCATGGCTGGCGTTCAGAGGGAGGATACGGATGCAGTTCTCCTGCCGTTGTTCCACACATATCTGGCCGCGCATATAACCGTGACAATTGATATGCAGGGGCATTTTCTGGATGCGCGTGTGTTGGATGTTAAAAAAGATGAGGTATATACGATTGTGCCCTCTACCGTGGATTCATCCAGCCGGTCCGGCCCGGAACCGCCGCCTAATCCGTTAAATGACAAACTGGTGTATCTTATGGGCGATGCGGATTCCTGCCTTCAGGACAAGCAGATGGCCATGGATATACAGAAGCGATACAGGGCGCATGATCAGCTGCTTGCTGCCTGGAGCCTGAGCCCTTACGCGGTTCCTCAGTTAGAAGCGGTGAGGTCATACCTGAACCGGAAACAGACAGCCTCCGACCTGATTGCGGCTAAGGTCATCATACCAGAGGAGGATGGGGCCATTGATGGGAAAAAGAAAGTGGCTGGCAGGGATATCCTGTCCTGTGTGGTCAGGTTCAGGGTACTGGACCAGGAGGCAGGTAAAGGATATGTGGCAGAGACATGGAAAAACAGGGAACTGTTCCAAAGCTGGATTTCTTATTACACTGCCTTTGTGATGGAGCATGGAAAAAGGGATGTCTGTTATGCAACAGGAGAATATACGGTCTGTACCAGCAAACATGCCAATGGCATCCGGGGAAGTTCGGACTGGGCCAAACTTATTTCCTCCAATGAAAACGGCAATATTGTTTTTTCCAGGGACTGGTTCCGCGAAGAGACCGACGCGGTGGACATTGGCCTGGTCACAAGTTATAAGGCCCACTGTGCCTTAAGCTGGATGATCAGACGCCAGGGTCGTGTGTTTGGGAGCAATATCCGCGTGTGCTGGGATAGGGACGGCAATCCACTGGCATTTGACCTGTTTGCAGACACGCCTAATATCCGTGGGAAACATGAATACAGGTTTTATACCGATATGGAAGCCTGCCAGAGCTATCTGGATGCGTGTTTTTCCGAATTCCTTACGGACCGTAAGATATACCATATGCTGCTGCTGGATGCGCCCAATAAGCAGAATTATAAAGGCAGGCTGGCAATCCTCGATTATGCGGAAATGCCTGCGGGCCTTATCTATCAGCGGCTTAAGCAATGGCACCGGACTGCCATCTGGCAGTTTGCGGCGGGAAGTAGGACCTATACAGGCGCGCCCTCGGTGCCGGATGTGGTGATTGCTGCTTATGGGAGCGAATATGGGGGCGCCCTCACGGTCATGGACCAGACATTATTTGCACGCCAGGTCAACCGTGTGGTTTCTGTCATCTTATCAGGCCGGCCCATGCCTTCAGACATCATGGGCACTCTCATCAGACGGGCGGGGAATCCCTGCATGTTCCGCGAGCGCAGCCATTGGCTCCTGGTCCTGCAGGTTACGTGCGCCCTCCTAAACCGCGATGGGGCAGGGGAAGGCGTCATGCCGGACAGATTAAATACAGACCGCAGCTATCTTTTATACAGTATGATTACGCAGTCAGGAAGGAAAAGGGATAGATTTATGAACAGACAGGATTTCATCATGGTATTCAGGGTGGACAATGCAAACCCAAACGGAGATCCACTGGAAGGAAACCGACCAAGGACCAACGACAATGGATACGGGGAAGTAACAGGAGAATGCATCCGACGCAAAATACGCAACCGGTTCATCCACATGGGACTGCCTGTGTTTGTCCAGTCTGACAGCCTTTGCGTGGACGGATACGGTTCCCTGGCACAACGCCTGGCTGCCAGAAAGGACATTTATGATGCCCTCAGGGATGGAAAGACACAGAAAGAAGGTCTGCGCATGGCTTGCGGGACCTGGCTGGATGTGCGGCTGTTTGGACAGATTTTTGCTTTTTCCGGGGTCAGGGCCGCTGCCAGTGCTTCTGTCCACGGCGCCGTGACCATATGCCATGGCACATCCGTGGAGCCGGTGGTGATTAAGGATATCCATATATCACCAAGAGCACAAACGGTGAGGACAAAGGCAGCGCCAAAGGCAAATCCTCCGACACCATGGGGTCAAAGAGCATTGTGGAACAGGGCCTGTATGTGGTAAAAGGCTCGGTCAACCCATTTTATGCGGACAAGAATGGGGTCAGTGATGAGGATGTGGAAATTCTTAAAAAGGCCCTTGCCACCATTTTTGAAAACGATGAGTCCTGTGCCAGACCGGCCGGCTCCATGGCAGTATGCAGACTATACTGGTTTGAGCAGCCGGAGCATCATGCCTGTGTGCCAATCCACAAAATTTTTGAATTGCTGGACATACAGAGCCAGGGCAGCGGGGATGCCTGCTGCTTAAAGGAGCTGCCCGATGGGGTATGGGTGACAGAGCTGATTTAGGTTTATGCGGATGAAATCATTATAGAGGACCATGAAGGGCAGAAGATTAAGGATATCCAGCGCTACGGCGCGGACACCCTCACAGTTGGTTCAGACTGGGTGGGAATCTTTGATTACCTTAAGATGTTCTGCAATGTGGTATATTTGGACCGGACCCCGGATGTTTCGTCCACCCAGCCTCGCAAGAACCGTTTTAGGATTGTGAAAACAGGCATAATCGGCACGGGGCGCATCACGCTCAGGTTTGTGGGCGAGGCCAAGTTCGTCAGCGGAACCAACATCATATGCGCGTATAACCCGGAGAAGGAGAGCGCCCAGGCATTTTCAAGGAAATGCAGGCTAAGATGCTGCACATTTCTCGGCAAGGCCTTTACTGAGGCGGAGACCGTGGGGGTATATCAGCTGGCCAGGGAGAGGGAGAAGCGCTATGACCTGATGAAAGGCATTAAGGCAGCCTATTGCCCCGTTTTCCAGCAGTCAATTAATGTTGCCAAAAGTGGGAAGATTGGGGAGATGTCAAGAGGCAACCTGACCGTGGATTTTAATGCTAAGAAGCATATGGGGGTGGTTCCGTATTCTGCCAGAAAACTGAGTGTACAGCTGAGTGACACCCTGTGTTAGCTGAACCAGTCAGCGGACCGGGTGCCAGCCGGGGCAGTGCAATGAATAGATGCTTGACCTGGTAAAAACGGTCAGGGATATAGGTGAAAACTCTTCACAGATTGGAAAGATTATCAAGACCATTGAGGCTATTGTACAAAGAAGGCGGCCCAAGGCGCATGGTCTTGGCCGGTGCCGATAAATGTACAAGGGCACGGCAGTCATCTGCCGTGCCCTCAGTTTCATGGTTTACCGGGGATTCCCAAACGTTTATGGATCCAAACACACCCTACCGCACCGCATACCCTAAAAGACCGGAAAGCTTGCGGCTGGAGGAGAGCAGCATGCTGCTTACCTCCTTTTCTTCCTGGGGCGTAAGGGTGCTGCCGCTGATGCTGATGGCGCCGATCGGCCGGTTGGAGAAATCCATGACAACGGCGCCCACGCAGAATACATGGTATTCATTTTCCTCCCGGTCAAGGGCGTATCCGCGCTGCCGGGTCAACCCAATGTCCTGCAGGAACAGCTGCAGGTCTGTCAAGGTATTTTCCGTCAGGGACTGGATGTTCATCCGGTCCCATTTTTCTATGATTTCCCCATTGGAATAAGCAGATAACAGGGCTTTGCCCGCGCTGGTGCTGTAGAGCGGGGAGCGGTGGCCTACGCTGGTGTAGACTGAAAATGACATGGCCTCCTTTCCAATGCTCTGCAGGCATAAAAGCTGGTTGTTGTCTTCCACGGAAAACTGGGCAATCCGGCCGCACCGGCTGTTCAGGTCCACCAGGGTAGACTTAATCAGGGACAGTTTGTCCAGGTTCTGTACTGCGTTTAACCCTACCTCATATGTTTTTAAGGTCAGGGAAAACTCTCCGCTTTTCTCGTTCTTTGCAAGATATCCATTCTGTACAAGCGTATACACCAGACGTGAAAGGGACGCCTTATTTACTTTGATTTCCCTGTTTAATTCTGCAAGACTCATACTGTTCACACGCCCTATGGTTTCCAGGATCTGCAATGCCCTGTCAACGGCCTGTATGGTCTCTGTTTTTACGGTTTCTTCTGCCATCATGACTCCTCCTTAGCGCTGAACGGCCGCATTTTGAGACGGACGTTACACTATTATTTACTATTATAGGAGAAAGTGGTGTCTTTTGCAAGCAAAAAAAGATTAGTGAAATTTCAATAAATAATTATAAAATAACACTTGAAAAATAGTACAAATGGTGATAATATGAAATTATAAAATAAATAATGAAATAAAAATATAAAAAGTGAAACAAAATAACAGGAGGTAGAAATGGCAAAAGCAAAAGCAAGCGCAGATGTAAGTCTCTGCAAAGGATGTCGGCTCTGTGTGGGCGCCTGTCCCGTCCAGGCGATTGAACCGCTGGAGGAAATCAACAAAAAGGGATATGAGATTATCCGGATTCATGAGGATACCTGTATTGGCTGTGGACGCTGCTACACAATCTGTCCGGATTACGTATTTACCATCAGTACCGTAGAATAGCAGGGGAGGAAAGAAGAGACATGGGTGAAAAATTTAGGCTTATGAAAGGAAACGAAGCAATCGCGGAGGCCGCGCTTCGGGCAGGATGCCGTTTTTATGCAGGGTATCCGATTACACCGCAGAGTGAGATCCTGGAATACATGTCAGCCAATATGGCTGCCAGAGGAGGTGTATTCATTCAGGGAGAAAGCGAAATCGCAAGCATGAGTATGCTGTGGGGCGCGGCTGCCTGCGGGGAAAGGGTCATGACAAGTTCGTCCGGGCCAGGATACGACCTTAAGCAGGAAGGAATTTCCTATCTGGCATCCTACAACCTTCCGGCCGTCCTTGTTGATGTAATGAGATACGGTGTAGGCGACGGCGAGATTACCGAAGGACAGGATTCCTACTG
>ERZ1036412.585-NODE-585-length-22472-cov-84.262569_pt1 | contig 22472 bp, 19 predicted proteins | sample MGYA00514218_ERZ1036412 | MGnify/ENA primary metagenome ERZ1036412 (study PRJEB33795, sample SAMN09464944) | human gut metagenome | host: Homo sapiens | place: USA: Stanford, California | collected 2016-11 | study: EMG produced TPA metagenomics assembly of the... | reverse complement strand
CCGGGATACCATTAGTAATTTAATCACTGATATTTAAGCAATGCTGTACTAGTTGACCTGACCGAACCGATATGCCAACGGATTGATAAGGAAAAAGCATCTATGCTTCTCTTTGATACCTCCGGTATTGAAGCATGGGTAACAGAAAATAATCCCAAATACGCCAACCGTATCATCAAACAGCTAAAATCTTTAAAAAAAGCGAACGGGCTGGATGATTCCTTTGACCCTTATAAAGCCGCCTATGGTTCCATGCCGCCTCATGCTGCCGCTAATCCTGCGATTCAGCAGATGTACATTAACGGGCATTTCTGTTATGCCTTTAAATTCGGCATCGTTACAAACGGGCTGGGTATCGTCAGACATATTTCCTTTTACAACAAAGATTTTCTCGTATCCCATCCTGAGATCATCGTGGAAAAGAAATCTGACTCTCCGGATGAGGACAAAAGCCTTGCAGATTCCAAAGCGCTAATCCCGACTCTGAAGGATTTCTTCCGGAAACATCCGCTTATCAACCCCAAAACGTTTCTGGGGGATGCCGCTTTCGATTCCATCGAGATTTATAAATACCTACTGCAGGAAACATCCTTTGAAAAAGCGTATATTCCCCTGAAAAACAAACTCAAAATCGAAGGAGTCGATTACACCGTAAATGCTGATGGCATTCCCTGTTGCCCGCATGATGCTTCACTCCCAATGAAACGGGAAGGAAGTAAATCTCATTTGCGCTGTGGTCTTCCAACCATGAAATTTGTCTGTCCCAAAATGAAATGGGAACGAGACAACATTACAAAGAAAACCAAACGCGTATGCCATTGTGACAACCCGTGTACAGCATCTTCCTGCGGAAGAATGATCTACATCTATCCGGAACAGAACCTCCGTGCTTATCCAGGGACTATCCGCGGCACATCAGAATGGGACTCCACATATAAAATCCGGGTGAATGTAGAAAAATCCATTAACCACTTTAAGGACAGCTTTTGTGTTGCCGGGCGTAAAACACAGAATGAGAAAACACTCCATGCGGATTTGCTCCTTGCCGGAATTGCCCAGCTGATTACCGTAATGGTTGCGGATAAAATCCATAAACATCAATATATCCGCAGCTTGAAACCTTTGATCGCATAAGTATCCGTGGTTCATATTCCTTTACTGTCAGATACCCGTATCTGTTTTATTTTCGCACCCGAAAATCCTGTTTTTTACACACACCTCCCGAAAATCCGGCTATGCCAGATTTTTGTCTTGTTGGAATCAAGATTTCCTACTTGTTTCGCAATTACCTATTTTACCTTTCTAAAATCATCGCTGATTTATTCTGCACCCATCGCATTCTTTACGGTCTCATACAGATTGTCAGACCATCCGAATTTATCTCGCAGTGTATAGAAGGACTGTGCTTTCTCCTTAAAGCCCGCCAGAACTTCCATACTCGGTTCTACAACGGTAACGCCTTCATCCTTCATTTTTTGCAGATACTCCGCATCTGCTTTCTGCTGTACCTCGTTATTGTACAAGCCCGCCTCTTCCGCAGAAGAAAGCAGCCAGCCCTGCTGTTCTTCCGTCAGGGAGTTAAACCAATCTGCCGAGCAGACAAGGGTGGTAAAATTCTTTACATGGCCGTCCAGAATCAGATATTTGGCAACCTCATGAAGTTTTCTGCCATATAAGGTGGCCAACGGATTCTCAGCTCCGTCGATAGTCTTTGTCTGAAGTGCCTGGTATACATCGCCCAAATCCATGCCGGTGGAAGTTGCGCCTAATGCGTCAAAGCCTTCGGACTGGATGGCATTGCCTGGTACACGGATCTTCATGCCTTTTAAATCCTCTACCGTGTTTACAGGCTTTGTGGTCAATGTGTGGCGCTCACCATAAATCCAGTTGGAAGCCACAATCTTTAATCCCTTTTCTTCCAGTTTTGCACACTGCTCCTGATACCAGTCAGATTTGGTCAATGTCCAGCATTGATCCCAGCTGTCAAACAGAAACGGTCCGAACACAATGCCAAAGTCCGGCACACCATAGTCCGCATAGAACGCTCCATCTGCAAGCGTACACACATTTTCTCCTAAAAGCATGGTGTCGATCAATGAGGATTTACCTCCAAGCTGTGAATCAGGATAAATCTCAATCTTCATGGTGCCGCCTGATTTTTCTTCCAACAGCTCCGCCCATTTTTCAATTCCCTGCCCAAAGGGCTCAGAGATGGAGTTCTCAAATCCAACCTGAAGAACAACAGCATCCTTGTTATCTGTCCATTCCCCTGGATTGCCGACCTCTTCCTCTGTCTTCTTTGTCTCTCCGGCTGCCGTCCCCGCGGTATTGCCGTTACCACCGGAACCTCCGCATGCTGTCAAAGAAAATACCATAGTACCCACCATTACGATTGCTGCTAACTTCCTTAATCTCATCGATAAATCTCCTTTCTACTACAATATATTTATGGTTAATATCCCTTACAGCCAGTAAGGAATTATCCATCTTGTTGCTTAAGCTGTTAGAATGTATGGAGCAATAGGTATGTCGTCTTCCCCGCCTTCTTTTATCAGATCAATTAATTCCAGGAAATCCTTTTTCAGCGCATTTCTGGAGCCATACACATACAGCTCTTTCTTCTGAAGCTGTGCGAAATTGAAAGCAGAGTTGCGGGGAATTATACCCTGAGAGATTAATTTTTTGTTACCTTTACCTTTTGTGTTTTATCTGTCCGTAAAGTCCAGGATTACCTTCAGCATATCTCCCGGATTGTTGGCAAAATCATAGAACGCCTTGGCCCCATCCTCAAATTTGTATATATTGGTGATGATTCCCTTTACCGGTACCTTTCCTTCCTTGACCAGGTCAATCAGCTCCACAAAATCTTTCTTAAGGGCATTTCTTGAACCGAATACATTAAGTTCCTTTTTCTGGAGCAGTGTGAAATTGAAATCCAGATTTTTCTTTCCTACCCCGATGACAACCACCTTTCCCCCAAAACAGGCCGCGTCAATGCAGTTCTGGAATGTAGAAGGAAGTCCCACCGCCTCAATGGCTATATCAAACCCATTCCCGTCTGTAATATCCTTCACCGCCTTGTCAAAGCTCTCCGGGGAATCATTGAGGATGATGCCATCCACGCCAAACTTCCTTGCCATGTCCAGTTTTCCCATTGACACATCGGATATGTAAACCACTGCCCCCTTTGCCTTGGCTGCCACTGCAGCCAGAACACCGATGGTACCGGCTCCTATGACCAGAACCTTGTCCCCCTGCTTTACCTCTGCCCTGCTGACCCCATGATAGCTGATGCAGAAAGGCTCAATGGCTGCAAGAAGCATGGGATCCAATCCCTTTCCGTCATACACACGCTCCTCAGGCATGGTTATATACTCCTGAAACGCCCCGTCTCTCTGGCATCCCATGGTCTGGTTATCCATACATGCATTCACGATTCCGTGCTCGCAGGAATAACAGTGTCCGCAGTTAAAATATGGATTACAGGTTACAATCATTCCCGGGCGCAGCCCCTGGTCATTGTCCTCATCCACTTCCACGATTTCCGCAGAAAACTCATGGCCTGGTATCCTTGGATAATCGAAGTACGCGAAGGTCCCCTTGTAGGAACCCAGGTCGCTTCCGCATATTCCTCCGTACAGGAGTTTCAGCAGAACCTCACCCTTTTGCCGCACTGGTTTATCAATATCCCTGAACTCTACCTGACCGGGTGCATTAATATACATTGCTTTCATTAATCTTCCTCCCAGCTGAGATATATTCTTTGTTGTATACATCATAGTATATATTAATGAATACATCATGTCAACTGATTTTCGTATAATGTTTTATATTTTGTATATAATGACCGATTTTATTATATATTTTTATGCAACATGACCATTACTCAACCATTTTATTTTACCCCCTTATTGAACCGGCGCGATATCTATGATAAAATACTTTTATATATATTAAAAGAGGGGGGGTATGTTCATCATGGTTAAAACCAATCTGAAGACCTTGGCATACAACACAATCAAGCAAAAAATCGTCACCTGTGAATATGCGCCGGGAACGTTTTTAAATGAGGAAATCCTGACCGATGAATTAAAGATAAGCAGAACGCCCATCCGTGATGCCTTAAGCAGGCTGGAGCAGGAGGGACTTATAGAGATAAAACCAAAGAAAGGAATCACCGTAACCGCCCTGTCCATCAAGGACGTGAACATGATTTTTGAGATACGGAAATTATATGAGCCTTATATCCTGAAAAATTACGGTTCATTTCTGGACGAGGACAAGCTGAACGAATTCTACCATATTTTTTCCCATAAAGACGCAAACAGCGAGTGCTTTCAGAACAACAATTACTTTTACGACTTAGATTCCTCCTTCCACCAAATGATTGTGGACGCCTGCCCTAACGTTTACCTGCGACAGAATTACGCACTGATACAGACTCAGAGCGAGCGTTTCCGTTTCATGACAGGAAATATCTCCAACAACCGTCTGGAGGACACCTTCAGGGAACACATCGACATCATTGTCCCCAGCCTGCAAAAAGACTGGGATACCGCGGTGGAAAAGCTTTTGTATCACCTGGACGAGTCTAAGAGATCTACTTTTAAATTGGTGTTTGATAGTATTGATAGTAATAATATTGGGTTCTGATTGGTTTTGGATGTAAATGAGGAGGGGTTAGGGTCATCCGTCCGTGAGTGGGATGGGGGCGGGGGAGGCGGATGCTGGCTGCGGAGCGGGAATCACTAAGGCCGCATTATCTCGATTTCATCTTGATATGCGGCCCTCTGGCTGAGTATTATCTGCGTAAGTGTTAATCTAAGTAGCTTTTGTTCTAAGTAATTATTATTCTAAGCAATCTTTATTCTAAGCATTTTTTATTTTAGTCGGAATATAGCTAAGTGGAAAAATCCAAGAGAACTAACCCAAGCGGAATACCCTAGGCAAGCAACCACTTTCCTATTCTCCAGTATTATCAGCCAGAGATACCTTTTCTATCCTATGCGGGGAAGAGACAGCGGACGCTCTGGAAATGTAGTGGATGAGAGGCGGGAACGCAGGGCGGGAGGTGACCGTTCCCGGCTCTCACGGACGCGGCTCCCCACGCGCGTCCGCGTACCCCCCTTCCCCTCATCCTACCCCAGCCTATGTATAAACAGCCCACTCCGAAGCTTCGGCTCAAACCAGGTAGACTTAGGCGGCATGAGAAGCCCCGCGTCCGCCACAGACAACAACTCCTCTATGGATGTGGGGAACATGGAAAATGCCACCTCCATATCCTCACCAACCCGGCGCTCCAGTTCCTTAAGTCCCCGTATCCCGCCGATAAAGTCAACGCGCTTATCAACCCTGGGGTCGCCGATTCCAAGCACCAGTCCCAGAAGCTGGTCCTGAAGGATAGACACGTCCAGCCCCTTCACCGGGTCACTGCTCACAAACTCCGGCTTCACCTTAAGACTGTACCATCTGTCCTTTAAGAACATGCCGAATGTGCCCTTCTCCTCAGGCCCAAAGGCCCCGGTTCCTGCCCCGCCACGTTTCTGCACCTCAAAGCGCTCCGAAACAGCAGCCAGAAACTCTTCCTGTCCCAGTCCGTTTAAATCCTTCACCACCCGGTTGTAGGGCAGTATCTTAAGCTCCTCGTCCGGGAACAGTACGGACAGGAAATAGTTGAAAGGCTCCTTTCCTGTATAATCCGGGTTCTCTTCCCTTCTCTTAAGCCCCACCTTCACAGCGGAGGCAGCCCTGTGATGTCCGTCCGCAATATAGGTGGCCGGTATGGCCGCAAATGCATCCTCCACGGCCCGCACCATATTTCTGGCGCCAATCATCCACACCCTGTGGCGGATTGCGTCCTCTGACACGAAATCATACAGAGGCGCCTCCTCCTTCACCTGGGCCACCAAAGCCTTAAGCTCCTGATTCTGCCTGTAGGCCAGGAAAATAGGGCCTGTGTGCGCGTTGGCGGTATCCACGTGGCGGATGCGGTCCAGTTCCTTATCCTCCCTGGTATTCTCATGCTTCTTCACCACGCCGTCCACATAGTCGTCAATGGAACAGCAGGCTACGATACCAGTCTGGCTCCTGCCATCCATGGTGAGTTCATAGAGATAGTAATTTTCCTCAGGGTCCGTCACATAGACCCCTTCCTCAATCTGACAATCAAGCAGCTCCCTGGCCTTGTCATAGACACGGCTGTCATAGGTGTCCACGTCATCCCCAAACTGAGTCTCAGCCCTGTCAATGTTCAGGAAGGAAAGGGGATTCCCCTTAACGGCCTCACAGGCCTCCTTCCTGTTATACACATCATAGGGCAGGGCCGCTACCCGGGCCGCCTTGTCCGCCGCGGGCCTGATACACATAAATGGTTTTACTACTGCCATCGTTTCTCTCCTGTTTATCCAGAGTGTGTTTGAAAATTCATTCCCGCCATCTGTACGCCTCACTTCGCGGCATATTTGGCCCCAATTCAGTCAGCGCAGCCCACTGCGCCTCCTTCATCGGGACCAAATCTCCCACAAAGTGTGACGCACAGCTGGCAGAAAGCAATTTTCAAACACACTCTAAGGTTACAATCCGTCCATGGTATAGCGCGGTTACTTAACCACCCGCACCCTCAGCACGCCTTTGATGGCCCTGAGCTTCCGGATGGTGGAATCCTCTGCCTTGTGCTCCAAATCCAGCAGCGTATAGGCATACTTATCCCTGCTCTTATTGGTCATGTCGGAAATATTCATGCCCTGTTCAGCCAATATAGCCGTAATCTGTCCAATCATGTTGGGAATGTTCATATGAAGCACGGCCACGCGGCTCTCTGCCTGGCATATGCCCATATCGCAGGACGGAAAATTGACGGAGTTCTTGATATTGCCATTCTCCAGGTAATCTGTCAGCTCCTTCACCGCCATCACCGCGCAGTTGTCCTCGGACTCCTTTGTGGAAGCGCCCAGATGGGGAAGCAGGATAACCCTCTCCATGTTTGCAACCTTTGGATTGGGAAAATCGCTGACATAGTAGCGCACCTTTCCGGTATCCAGAGCTGCCGCCATATCATCGTCATTGACCAGGGTATCCCTGGAGAAGTTAAGGATTACCACCCCGTCCTTCATGATAGCCAGTTTTTCCTTGTTAATCATTCCTCTGGTGGAATCCATAAGCGGCACATGGATGGTGATATAATCACATTTCTGGAAAATGATGTCCGCGTTGGTGATATGCTTTACGTTCCTGGACAGTCTCCAGGCCGCATTAATGGAAATATATGGGTCATACCCGTATACCTCCATTCCCAGATGGGTGGCTGCGTTGGCAACCTCAGCGCCGATGGCTCCCAGGCCGATAACCCCCAGCTTCTTGCCCTTAATCTCGCAGCCTGCAAATGCCTTCTTGCTCTTCTCTGTGTCCTTGGTGATGTTGTCGTCCTCCGCATTGGCCTTGCACCACTCAATACCGCCCACGATATCCCGGGAAGCCATGAGCATACCCGCAATCACCAGCTCCTTTACGCCGTTGGCATTGGCTCCCGGCGTATTGAATACAACGATGCCCTTCTGCGCGCAGGAATCCAGCGGAATGTTATTGACACCGGCTCCCGCCCGGCCCACAGCCAGCAGGTTTTCCGGAAGTTCCATATCGTGCATGGAAGCGCTGCGCACCAGGACGGCGTCAGCGTCCGCCACGTTGTCTGTCATCTCATATCCGGCCGGAAACAGCTCCGTGCCGCACTTCGCAATGGGGTTCAAGCAATGAATTTTTGTCATAATAATCCAACTCTCCTCTATATGTCCAAAGACTTTTATTTCCTGTGCTTCTTCTCGAAGTCAGCCATGAATTCCACCAGTTTCTCAACACCCTCCGCAGGCATTGCATTGTAAATGCTGGCACGCATGCCGCCCACGGTTCTGTGTCCCTTCAGATTCTCAAAGCCCGCTGCCTTTGACTCCTTCACAAACAGGGCGTCCAGTTCCTCATCACCTGTCACGAACGGCACGTTCATCAGTGAGCGGTCCTTCTTAACCACAGTACCCTTAAATAACTGGCTTGCATCCAGGAAATCATAGAGGATCTCAGCCTTCTTTTCATTGTATTCCTTCATGGCTGCCAGTCCGCCTCTGGCCTTCAGCCACTTAAACACCTTTCCGCACATGTATATACCGTATGTAGGCGGGGTATTGTACAGTGACTCTGCGTCCGCATGGGTCTTATAGCGGAGCATGGTAGGTGTCCCTGGCAGCACATCCTCTGTCACCAGGTCCTCCCTCACAATGACAATGACGGTTCCGGCCGGTCCCACGTTCTTCTGGGCGCCTGCAAAAATCAGGCCGTACTTTGTCACATCCACGGGCTCGGACAGAAAGCATGAGGACTGGTCAGCTACCAGAAGCTTTCCCTTTGTGTCGGGAAGGGTCCAGTACTTGGTGCCGTAAATGGTGTTGTTCTCACAGATATACACATAGTCCGCGTCCTCGGATACAGGCAGGTCGGAGCAGTCCGGAATATAGCTGAAGGTCTTGTCAGCGCTGGATGCAATGGCATTGGCCTTTCCATAAATGGAGCCTTCCTGATAGGCCTTCTTAGCCCACTGTCCGGTAAGGATGTAATCCGCCACCTTGTTCTTCATCAGGTTCATGGGCACCATGGCAAACTGCTGGGACGCGCCCCCCTGAAGGAACAGCACCTTATAGTTATCCGGAATATGTAAAAGATCCCGCAGGTCTGATTCAGCTTCCTTGATGATGGTGTCATAAGCCTTAGATCGATGACTCATCTCCATCACTGACATTCCTGTTCCCCTGTAATCCAGCATCTCTGCTGCGGCTTCCTTCAGGACGTCCTCCGGCAAAACGGCCGGTCCGGCTGAAAAATTGTAAACTCTGCTCATCTTGTTCTCCTCCTTTAAATGGTTGTACTTGCTGCACATATCCTCTTTAATATATATATACAGAGGACTCCTCCATATGCGGAACCCGGCACAATACAATGCCATACCGCATACAGAGAAGTCGCCTGACTGTATACTCCATCGTATATCTGTCCCACCTGGCCCAGCGCGTGTCTGAAAATTGCTTTCTGATACGCTCTAGCATGCATTCTGTTGCTTTATCGTGCTAATCCGATAACGCAGCCAAGATATTAAAGACTACTATACACTGTTTTTAATTAATTTTCAAGTCTGTATCGTCAAAAGCATCCGCAATGGGCGCTCCCGGCGATACCATGGGGAATACCTTATCATCGCAGCTGATCTGACAGTCAATGACCACAGGAATATTTAAGGAGATGGCTTCGCGGAGCACCGGCTCCAGCTCCTCCTTCTGCGTCACACGGTAAGCCTTGGCTCCCATGGCCTCTGCTATCTTCACAAAATCCACCGAATCATTCAGTATAGTCTGGGAATAACGCTTGCCGTAGAACAGGGTCTGCCACTGGCGTACCATGCCCAGCACATGATTGTTTACAATGACCTCCACCACCGGGATATTATACCGGGTGGCCGTGGCGATCTCGTTCATGTTCATGCGGAAGCAGCCGTCGCCTGCAATGTTGATAACCGTCTTATCCCTGCATCCCATCTTCGCGCCGATGGCAGCGCCCAGGCCGTATCCCATGGTTCCCAGTCCTCCCGAAGTAAGAAGGGTGCGGGGCTGGCGGTACTGGTAGTACTGAGCCGCCCACATCTGGTGCTGCCCCACCTCAGTGACAATGACAGCGTCCCCGCCCGTCACCTCGTTGATGGTCTGTACGATAAATGGACCTGTGAGCACGTTCTTATCATAGCGCAGCGGGTACATATCCTTCATACGCTCAATATGGGCAATCCACTCGTCGTGATTCACCGGGTCCAGCCTGGCATTGAGCTTGCGAAGGATGACCTTAACGTCGCCGATGATACTGGCGTCCACCTTGATATTCTTGTTAATCTCCGCCGGATCAATATCCAGCTGGAGAATCTTTGCGTTCTTTGCAAATTTAGACGCGTTGCCGGTCACACGGTCGCTGAACCTGGCCCCCACCACAATCAGCAGGTCAGCCTCGGTTATGCCGAAATTGGAGGTCTTGGTACCGTGCATGCCCACCATGCCTGTGTACAGCTCGTCAGCCCCGTCAAAAGCGCCCTTTCCCATCAGGCTGTCCGCCACCGGCGCCTGAATCTTATGGGCAAATGCCCTCAGCTCGTCGGACGCGTTGGACAGCACAGCGCCGCCGCCCACAAAGATAAACGGTTTTGCCGCCTTGCGGATCATCTCCACGGCCCGGTCCATATCCTGCTCTGTAATGGTATCGCTCTGGCGCACGACTTCCTCCGGAACCTGCTTCTCATATTCACAGAGCGCGGCCGTCACATCCTTGGTGATATCCACCAGCACAGGGCCGGGACGTCCTGTCTGCGCTATGGTAAACGCCCTGCGGATGACCGTTGCCAGACGGCTTACATCCTTTACAATGAAATTATACTTTGTAATGGGCATGGTCACGCCCGTAATGTCGATTTCCTGGAAACTGTCCTTGCCCAGCAGGCTGTTGGTCACGTTGCAGGTGATGGCCACCACCGGCACGGAATCCATATAAGCGGTAGCGATGCCTGTCACCAGATTGGTAGCACCCGGGCCGGATGTGGCCAGACACACGCCCACCTTGCCGGTGGCCCTTGCGTAGCCGTCGGCTGCATGGGAAGCCCCCTGCTCGTGAGATGTCAGGATATGGGTGATTTCATCCCGGTGCTGGTACAATGCATCATATATATTCAGGATAGCGCCGCCCGGATAACCAAATACGGTGTCCACACCCTGTTCCTTCAAACACGCAACTACAATCTCTGCCCCCGTCAATTTGCTCATATCTGCACTCCTTTTCTCCATGTTATTTCATGATGCGCGGCCCTTACCGCTGCCGCCAGACGGCCCGGCAATGCCCGCAGGCCCCGGAACCTACTTTACCTGCAGCACAGCTCCCCTCTCGGCGGAGGTAACCAGGGACGCGTATCTGGCCAGATAACCCGTGGTGACCTGCGGCGTACGCGGCTGCCACCTGGCCTTCCTGGCCGCCATCTCCTCATCAGATACCAGCACGTTCAGCTTATGGTTGTCAATATCAATGGAGATAATATCCCCTTCCTCCACCAGGGCAATGGGGCCGCCCACTGCTGCCTCCGGTGAGGCATGGCCGATGGAAGCGCCTCTGGAAGCGCCGGAGAAACGTCCGTCTGTAATCAGGGCCACCGTGGACCCCAGTCCCATACCGGCAATGGCAGAAGTAGGATTGAGCATCTCTCTCATGCCCGGGCCTCCCTTAGGTCCTTCGTAACGGATGACCACCACATCTCCGGCCACAATCCTGCCGCCCTTGATGGCATCAATGGCATCCTCCTCGCAGTCAAATACCCTGGCCGGTCCCTCATGCTTTAACATTTCAGGCGCAACAGCGGAGCGTTTCACCACTGCGGAGTCGGGGGCCAGATTGCCCTTTAATATGGCAATGCCGCCGGTCTGGCTGTATGGGTTCTCCACCGGACGGATAACCTCCGGGTTCTTGTTGACACAATCCTTTATGTTTTCCCCCACGGTCCTGCCCGTGACAGTCATGCAGTCCAGATTCAAAAGTCCCTTCTTGCTGATTTCCTTCATTACCGCATAGATTCCCCCGGCCTCGTTCAAATCCTCTATGTAGGTGGGACCTGCCGGCGCCAGATGGCACAGGTTGGGAGTCCTTGCGCTGATTTCGTTGGCAATATCCACGTTCAGCTCCACGCCCGCCTCATGGGCAATGGCAGGAAGGTGAAGCATGCTGTTGGTGGAGCATCCCAGCGCCATATCCATAGTCAGGGCGTTCATGAATGCCTCTTTTGTCATGATATCCCTTGGGCGTATGTTCTTCTCGTACATCTCCATCACCTTCATGCCGGCATGTTTGGCCAGCTTGATGCGCTCGGAGTAAACAGCCGGGATCGTGCCGTTTCCCCTGAGTCCCATGCCCAGGACCTCGGTCAGGCAGTTCATGCTGTTAGCCGTATACATACCGGAACAGGAACCGCAGGTAGGACACGCCTTATTTTCAAACTCCTTCACATCCTCCTCGGACATATTGCCTGCCGCGTAAGCGCCCACTGCCTCAAACATACTGGAAAGGCTGGTTTTATGCCCCTTCACATGACCGGCCAGCATGGGACCGCCGCTGACAAACACCGTGGGCACATTAATCCTGGCCGCCGCCATCAGAAGTCCGGGAACATTCTTATCACAGTTGGGAACCATTACCAGCGCGTCGAACCGATGGGCCAGCGCCATACACTCCGTGGAATCCGCAATCAAATCCCTGGTCACCAGGGAATACTTCATGCCGATATGTCCCATGGCAATACCGTCGCAGACAGCAATGGCCGGGAACACCACCGGGGTGCCGCCGGCCATGGCAACGCCCAGCTTCACGGCATCCACAATCTTATCCAGGTTCATATGACCCGGAACTATCTCATTATAGGAACTAACAATACCCACCAGAGGCTTTCTCATCTCTTCCTCTGTCATACCAAGAGCATTAAACAGGGACCTGTGGGGCGCCTGCTGCATACCTGTCTTAACTGCATCACTTTTCATGTCGTATCCCCTTTCATCTAATCCGGACAGGAATCCGTCCGGTCTTCATCATCCAATCCGTTGCGCAATCAAATCACCCATTTTACAGGTGCCTACCCTGACGCATCCCTCCGACATAATGTCCCCGGTGCGGTATCCTTCGGTCAGAACAGCCTGCACAGCATTCTCGATGGCGTCCGCCTCCCGGTCCAAATCAAAGGAATAGCGCAGCAGCATGGCTGCTGAGAGAATGGTGGCAATGGGATTGGCCATATCCTTTCCCGCTATATCGGGAGCAGAGCCGTGGCTGGGCTCATAGAGGCCGAATTTGCTCTCATTCATGCTGGCCGAGGACAGCATTCCGATAGAGCCGGTAATCATGCTGGCTTCATCCGAAAGGATGTCCCCAAACATATTCTCCGTGAGAATCACGTCAAACTGACCGGGATTCATGACCAGCTGCATGGCACAATTGTCCACAAGCATGTGGGACAGCTCCACTTCCGGGTAATCCCCGGCAACTTCCTCTACCACCTTCCTCCACAGTCTGGAGGAATCAAGGACATTGGCCTTATCCACGCTGGTTACTTTCTTCCTGCGCTTCATGGCAATGTCAAAGGCCTTAACGGCAATCCTTCTGATTTCCTTTTCATTATATGTAAGTGTGTCCACGGCTGTCATGACGCCGTCCACTTCCCTTGTATACCTGTCCCCAAAATAAAGACCGCCGGTAAGCTCCCTCATAATCACCATATCAAAGCCGTCCCCGATGATCTCCTTTTTCAGAGGGCATGCCTCAGCCAATTCCTTATAAAGATAAGCCGGCCTGATGTTAGCAAAGAGCCCCAGTCCCTTGCGGATAGCCAAAAGTCCCGCTTCCGGCCTGAGATTGGGAGCCACATCATACCACCGTGAGTTTCCCACATCTCCGCCCACGGCCCCCAGAAGCACCGCATCGCTCTTTCCGGCTGTCTCCAGGGCTTCCTCTGTAAGCGGAACCCCATAGGCGTCAATGGAGCATCCCCCCATCAGAATCTCGGTATAATTAAACGAATGGCCGTACACCCTTCCCACCTGGTCCAGCACCTTCTTGGCCTCTCTCACAATCTCCGGTCCAATCCCATCACCTGGAATCACAGTCATATTATAATCCATAATACACATCTCCCCTATCTTCTATTCTTTATAGTTATATCTATCCACAATAATACGATTTCTTTCAATCATATATCATTTGAAAAGGTATTTCAACCTTTCCGGCAGAATTTCGCCATAGTGAAATATACAAGTTTGGAATTATTATCATGACTGAAAGTTATGCCTCTCTTACCAGACAATACTGTCTCAACGCAAAATGCTTTTCCATCACGCCAAAAACCTTAAATCCAAAATGCTCATACAGGGGCACATTATCCGGATTATGGGTTTCCAGCGATATCATGAGCTTGTGCTGGTCAGCATAACGGATGACCTCTCCCAACAGCAGGGCCGCCAGGCCGTGGTGCTGCATCTCCGGCCGGACGGCCAGGTAGATAATGTGTATCCGTTCTGTCTGGTGAAGCTGGGCCGTCCATCTGGAGTTGAGGTAATCCTTGCCCAGCATGAACTTCCACAAGGTCTTAAGGCTGGGATCCTCCTTAATCAGGAACTCATCGGTCCTGAGAGAAGCCCATGCCTCTGCCAGATAATAGGTCAGCGGGTTATATGGCTCGGTTTCGTCGGAAACAACCAGCAGGGAATTCATCTCCGGGCTGTCTGAGTATATCTCGCAGGTCTCATAGAATTCTGTCAGGTCACAGGCAAACAGCTCCGGCAAGAGCCTTTTCCTTATCTCCTCATCCGGGATCAGTTTGCAGTATAATGGGTCGTGTTCAAAACACCCGGTCAGCAGTTTCTCCAATCTGGGCAGGTCCTCCTCCTTGACCCGGTATAATTGTCGGCTTTCCATCTCTCATTTATTCCTCCTGTATCTTACTCTCATCTGTATCTGAATCCTTTTTTATGTTCAAAGCCCATTGCCCGGCCTTACGGATTGCCTCCAGAAGTTTGCTGGCGGATGCCATCATGTACCGGATATCATCCTCATAGCAGCAAAGCTGGTTTTCCCTCGCCCTGACAAGGACCTCATATTCTTCCTGGGTATCCGGGTTTTCTTCTCCCGCCTTGGCTTTCAGCCTCTCAACCAGTCCAAACAGGTTCTGGTGATGGACAATCCTTCCAGCCCCCCATTTAAGCCGGTCGGCAGGCTGGTTCAGGACGTATTCCGTAAAATAGGTATAGACCTCCTCCTCAAACAAAAACGCGTAGCGGTTGTTGTCTATGGTATAGACCGCCTCCAGAGCCCCGGTCAGGTCATGATTTTCAAGACAGGCAATGGCCCTGTCCATGGCCCTTACATTTTCCTGGACCGCCTGCTGGGGAAAGAGCACATCGTCGTGCCAGCTCAGCCTGACAAAATAATCCTGTTCCTTTTTAAAGATTCGCAGAAGTTCCCGGTTAAACGGCCGGCACCCCGCCGCCAGTTTGACGGCTTTCTCTTCCTCGCCGCGGTCCAGAAACCGTCCGTATATTCTGTTTATCTCCCTTATTTTTTCATAGAGGGCTTCTCCTGCTTCGATTCCCTTGTCCAGAACCACACGCAGCCCCGGCAGGTCGGCTCCCGCCCCGCGGCAGACGCTGCTGTCAATACTGGCCGCTGCTCCCTCAAACAGTCTTGCAAAATTCATGGGCACTGCGGCTGTCCTGTCAAAAGCCAGGACAAGGCCGGCGTACATCTCATGGTGGAAGCGGTACACAGGTTCCTGGTAAAAATTTTCATTGTCATACTGGGAATGGTAATGGGTCTCCATGAATTCCCCTGCGCTGAAATCATTGACCATGGACGGAATTCCTCCGATGGCCATGGAAAAATCATCCGACCAAGTCTGTATGGGGCTCAGCACTTCCACTCCCTCCGGATATGGCTGGCAGGTAAAAAAACCGGCTGGCAATCCGGTTATAAATTCCTCCAGGAAATCCGCGTACTCATACACGCACCGCACAGCATCCTTCCTGCCATGGGCATGGGCAGGCAGTTCAAAGTTCAGGTCCGCAATCACCTTTCCCGCCCAGTCAGGCCTGGCCGTAAACACCTGCTCATATGCGCCGGCGGACCAGTCGTATTTGGAATTCACCACGCCCCACTCCTCCGCAGCCATGGCGCAGAACACAAGTGTCTTTCTGGGCTTATATCCTGACCGAAGCACGGCTCTGGCTATGCCCAGCATCATGGCCACCGCGGCATTGTCGTCCTGGAATCCGCTGAAATAGGAGTCGTAATGGGCCGACAGCAGAATCATTCCTTCTTCTGTACCGGGTATGGTTCCTATGATATTATACGTCTCCTGATCCTTAAGCACCGTGGATGAGGCGTCCAGACGCACCCGCACCTGATTTTCCTCCCCCATGGCAGCCTTCAGCACACCAGCGTCAGCCCGGGACATGGAAAAGGCTGGGGCGTCAGCGGGCCCTGCTATGTCCTGGGCGTTAAGGGCCGTGTCGCTTATCTCCCCATACCCCTGCTCCTGGACAGCAATCAGGGCAGCCGCCCCTTTGAGCCGGGCCTGGTATACGGGAAAATTGATCCACCACTCATCTCTCTGGTTGATATCAATGAGAACCAGCTTTCCGGCCACATCCGCCTGGCTGTAATCTGCCGCCGTCCCCTTTCCCAGGTATACCAGGCTGAATTCCCGGAATCCGCCGGTATGAAAGTCGGTCTGGTAAGCGCCCAATTGAAACTCGTGCTCCCTGCCCCGGCTGTCCGTAAAAAGCATGACCGCCTTCTCAAACTCCCAGCTGTCCACGGTTATTCTGTCCTTATGTACGTCCGCAAGCCCCAGGGACTCCATTTCCCGGACCAGCATCCCGCCTGTCTCAAGCTCCGCCCTTGACCCGGCAGTTCTGTATCCCAGCACCGGATTGGTACGGTACTGTTCCATTCGTTTGGCCAGGTCATAGGAATATCCTGTGTCTGTTTCCCCGCAGATTTTCTTTCTCCACTCTTCCTCATTCATGACACATCACCTCAAAAATAGCTGTAGGAGTACATTCCTATACTCCTACAGCAGACTATCTTCCATGTTCAGTTGTGTTACTGGTTTATCTTTGCGCCGTCTTCCCCTACCCAGAAGGAATCCGGCGTCAGACAGTTGGTCAGCATCTCGCCATTGTCGGAGCAGTAGTATTCTTTACCGTCCCACTGTACCCATCCGGTCACCATATATCCCTGTGCGTCAAAGAAATACCACTTACCGCCTATCTGCTGCCAGCTGTTGGCCGGATAGCTGCCGTCCGCATTGCGGTACCACCATCTGCCGTTCTCCGGGGTCTGTGCCCATTCTCCGTTTCCTCCCGTGGGGTTCTCCCTAAACCGGGCCGCCTTTTCCTCCGGTATGTAGGTGCTGGGAGATTCCGCCCAGTCTCCTTTTTCCTTGGCGTCGAATTTGCTTACGGGCCTCACTCTGACCGTGTAGGCCGTATCGCCCTTCTGCAGGCGCTCGCGGCAGTTGCATGTATTGGTGCCCACTGTCATGACAGCGCCCACTGCCTTGTCGTCCCTGTACACACGCACCTCATAGCTGCCCGCTGCCGGTATGGCGTCCCAGGCGGCTATGCCGTCCTCTGTGAGGACCACATTGGTCAAAGCATGAAGGGAGGTGTTCAGGGCCTGGAGCTCCACTTCCATCAGCAGGGTGGTGCTGGAATCCTCCCGCTTGGAATTCTTGAACTCTGCTCCGCCTTTTATGGTCACCTTATCCTTTGGAAGGGACTGGAAATAATAATCATCGTTGGCTGTGAGGGTAATCTGGATTCTGGGTATGGTGTCCTCCCTCCATTCCACATCGTCATTCAGGATTTCATAGCCGTCCACAGAGTACTTGTTGCTGCTGGTCTCAATCTCTATGAGCTCGTCTCCGAAATCCGTATCCGGCTTTATCTCTGCTTTTATGGTCAGGTTTATGGACTTAATGGGTTTGCGGCTGGCGCCGTATGCAGGAAACACCATCAGGGCGGCCAGTACTCCTGCCGCAGCCATCATTAATCTCCGCTTCATGTGCAGCATATTATGGTTCCTCCTTTTCCGTTCCTTGTATAACCCTACTTTATCCAGTTTTGTCTGCTGTGTCAATATACATTTCCTTAAGATTCTCTGGCTTAAGATTCTCTGGCTGAAAATTCTCCTTCGGCATCCGGAACACCAGATAGGAGACCCAGGCACCATGTCCAATCAGCCTTGGGTCAAGGGTCCGATGGCCGTTGGCTATCCTCCTGATGAAAAAACAGGCCGTTTAATTCCCAGTTTCCTTGCGTATCAATGGTGACGCCCAGGATACCGGCTGCCTCCTTTCTTGTATACACCGCCTGGCCCCAGCGAAAAACTCCAATGCCTTCGACTGGCTAAAGCCAGAACAAAAACCAGCCTGTTCCGGCTGGTTTCATACCAATTTTTCTAACCCAGGCTCAGCGCCTTAAATCTCGCTGATATAATAATACACAATGCATATATAATCCTCGGGCTTCTGGAAATCCAGCTTCAGGGCCAGGCTTGCGTGGTTCTCCCTGAATTGGTCCCATAACACCTTCTGGGCGGCGTATGACTTATTGAGATCTCGCCACTTTCCGTCTGGAAAAATGGCATTGACCGCACCGACGCACCGGTTTACAATCTGCAGAAATCCATTCATATCCAATATATTAAGTTTTATCACAATCCAACACCTCCCGGAATATGCAGCCCCTTTCATGACCGTGGGAAAAAGGCGCTATCCCTTATTCCTACTATCATTATAGTGTATCATATTCCCTGAAGATATCGAATTACTGCCATCTTGTGTCACTATTCTGCCACTTCAGCCGATACTCTTTAGGGCTGCATCCCATGCAGCTTCGGAACACCTTGCCAAAGTAGCTGCTGCTTCCCAGGCCGCACGTCTGGCATATGCTGGTAATGGGTTCGTTTCCCTCAGACAGCATCCAGCACGCCCGCTGTAAACGGCAGCTGGTCACATACTCTACCGGAGTCATGTTCAGACAGTCCCGAAACGCCCGGAAGCACTCCCGCTCACTGATGAATGCGGATGCTGCAATCTCCTTCACCGACAGCTTATCCCCGCAGTGCTTGTGGATGAAGGCCAGCATTATTTTTATCTTCTGACTTGACCGGCTGTTGTATTTGGAGCCTTTCTCCATGGTCTCCGCCATGGCAAGAAGGCTGCACCATATCTCAGACAGAGCCGCCCGCAAACGTATTTCATAGCCATAGCCGCCCTCTGATATCCGAAAAGACTGCCGAAGGGCTTCCAAAACAGGTACGTGGGACGGCTGATCCGGATATAGCCCGATTATCTCCACATGGGAAGCGGTCATAAGGGGCGAGACGTATTTCCGGTCAATGATGCTGCCGCTCTGTCCGCTGATCCGATATTCCCGGCAGTTCCTCTTCATAGCTTCCCGGTTTAAGCTCTACCTTACGGATTATCTTCATATCAGCCTCCTGTTCCAGGACCTCATTTATGGGTGTCTATGCTCTCCAGGAATATCCGGACCTCCCGATATTCCCGTCCCATCAGTTCCTTCGCATTGCAGTTATTTACCAAACCTATACTCCACGGATTAATCAGGCGCTCCTGACAGATAGGAGGTCACCTGTGGTATTGTCTCCAGCTTTTTATGAAGGAGCTTTAAAAAAAGGGAGACGGTCTCCGTCTGCTTGCACGTTTTTTTCAGATAATATATAATCCGGTCCGGCGGCGGCGAGGACAGGTAGTGAATCGAGACATGGCTGCCAACGATTTTATCCGCCACGGACGCAGGGACAATAGCCCAGGTATCTTTCCAGAGCAGGGCATGTTCCAGCAAATCCATCTGATCCAGCGATACTTCGAATTCCGGCCTGGAGCGGAACCAGTAATCATGCCATGCATCGTACTCAGGGTTCCACGGAAGCAGGATTTCCTGACTGGGTTTCAGCATAGCAGGAGAAACCGAGTCAGGATAATTGCAACTGTTGTTTGCAACGAAGACCATTGGCTCAAAAAAGGCGGGAATCGTCTCCACATTCTTATAATACATATGGTCCGAAATAAAAGCGATGTCAATCAGCCCACTGTCTATATACTGATAGGCTTCATAGGAATGGTAGTTGTGAAAGCAGATGCTCACTTGAGGATACTGCTGTGAGAATTGTTCAAAAACATCCGGCAGAATATAACTGCTCACGCTTCCCACAGAGGACAGATTTAGGATTCTGGGGCTGTTAAGCCGTTTGATTTCCTGGGCTTCCTGCCATACGCCAAGCCATTTGTGGGCGACAGCAATGAATGCTTCTCCCTGCTTTGTCAGGACAATATTCCGCTTTCCCCTGTTTCGTTCAAATAACGGATATCCCAGTTCTGCTTCTAAGACTTTGATTCTCCGGCTGAGTGCCGGCTGGGTCACATACAAATTCTGCGCGGCACAGGATATGGAGCCGGCCTTCAGTATCTCAAAAAATGCTTCAATTTCCAGATGAGTCATGGTTCTTTCCCTCATATTATAAAGTTTGATTTATATATTATCGCAAAATATGGCATTTTACAACTATTTTTCTTTGCGGTAAACTGTTATGTGGAGGTAACAACGATGAATCTGACTGATGACTTAACAAACGGCATTATCTGGAAACAGTTGACTGCCCTGGCCCTGCCTTTGATATGGGGAAATATCCTGCAGCAGATGTATAACACCATTGATTCCTTTGTAGTGGGGCATTATATCGGAGAAACCGCCTTTGCAGCCGCGGGCGTTGCAGGCAGTGTCATGAACTTGTCTCTTTTTGTCATAAGCGGGTGCTGTAACGGGATTGCGATTATCATAGCGGAATTGTATGGACAAAAGAACTGGGATTTATTAAGGAAAGAAAGCTTTCTATCGCTTGCATTCGGGGGCGGCTTTACGATCATGCTGAGTATGTGCGGGATGCTGGCCTTGCAGCCTTTACTCAGAGACATACAGACACCGGCAGAGGTTGCGGGGTTTGTACAGGAGTATCTGAGGATTATCTATTTGGGGCTGCCTGCGGTATTTCTTTATAACTGGTGTGCGGCCGTACTGCGCGGGGCAGGCGATACGGGAGCATCCCTTTGGATTCTCTTGCTTGCTATGGGGTTAAACACCATTCTTGACTTCCTCTTTGTCCTTTCCTTTGGCTTGGGGATGGCCGGCACTGCGTATGCTACCGTGGTTTCGCAGTTGTTCGCTGCTTTTATATGCCTGGGATATATGAAAAAACAGACTCCGAAACTGCTGTTTCATGCGAGAGATGTCTCTTTCCATTTTCCATTGTTTATGAGAACAATCATGTTGGGAACGATCTCTGCGCTCCATCAGTCAAGCCTCTATATCGGGAAACTGCTGGTACAGGGAGCCGTAAATACCGGCGGAACCGGAATGATATCCGCCTACACCGCCACGGCGCGGATCGAAGGGTTTGCCAATTCCTTCGGAGACAGCGGCTGTACGGCAATTTCAATCTTCACGGCACAAAACCGCGGAGCCCACAAAAGAGTGAGGATAAGGCAGGGATTTTTGTGTGGATTACGGATGATGGCGGGCCTGGGGCTGGTATTGTCCATAACTATGTTTTTGACATCAGGACCTGCTGTGATCTTGTTGATGGGGGCGGCATCTGGTCCGGTTTTAAACCATGCCAGGTCTTATATGAACGTGATATCCGTCTTTTATGTCCTCTGCTTCCTTGGCAATTCCTTTGTGGGCTTTTATCGCGGGCTTGGCATGGTACAGATTCCGGTCTTTGGTACCATCCTGCATATTTCGATCCGCGTAATTCTGTCCTATGTGTTGATCAGGCATTGGGGGCTGGCGGCGGTTGCTTTTGCTACCGGAGCCGGATGGGCAGCGGTGGTGCTGTTCCAGTGGATACTGTACCGGAGAGTTACCACCGAGCCGGAAGCTTGACAATTCGCTGCACCGTATTCGCTTCATCCAGCCAGACTAGCAGCTTGTTAGATTCTGAGATGATGCGGAAAGAGGAGAGTTCATTCATACCGTAGGATATGACGGGACAGTCTTTGGGAACCTGGTAAACGGTACCTGATGAAGAGACCAGGCACCAGCTTTCATCTTCCTGCCGCTCAAAGGCATCTGTGAGGATATAATCCGAGGCGCTGACACCTTCTGGCATTTGGCTGATGATAATCTCGGCCGTGGTCTGGGGAGGCAGGCTTTCGGCCACCGTAGTCCGGATATCGGCATTAATCACATCCCCGGCCTTGATATCAGACAGCTCTGCCCGAAAGCCGCTCTCCCCGTTTACGAAACGGGTGTCATAGACGGAAGTGTGTAAAAGAATCTCTCCGCAATAAGTTTCCTCAGACTGGCTTTCTACCAGGATTTTCTCATCTTCTACTTCTTTTACGATTGCCCGGATGCGCATGGTTTCCGTCTGCTCCGCTTCTATGCCGGGACCGTATGCTTCTTCAGCGCGGGTTTCGGAAACCAGAAGAACCGAAGACTGTGCCATGGCAATCCCCGAGTTTAAGATGGACATAATCCCTGTGCAGCAGAAAATAAAACCCAACTTTCTCTTAAACGTGTTTCCTGGCGGGAACCAATCAATACTTCGTTTATTCTTCATGACAGTCTCCTTTGTGAGTGATTTCTTTTTCCTGAACAGTTTCAATAAGGCAAATCTCTGCACCCATGAAAAACCGGGGCGCGGTAGCTATCTGGTAGCTGACGCATCCCGGCTCTTCATAAAGAAACCCTAACATCCACTTGACTTAATTATCTTTCGAACTTCACGAATTCTTCGAATAACAGCAGTTTCACTTTGTTCATAATGTCTTTGAAGTGTAC
>ERZ1036412.579-NODE-579-length-22599-cov-4.614310_pt1 | contig 22599 bp, 31 predicted proteins | sample MGYA00514218_ERZ1036412 | MGnify/ENA primary metagenome ERZ1036412 (study PRJEB33795, sample SAMN09464944) | human gut metagenome | host: Homo sapiens | place: USA: Stanford, California | collected 2016-11 | study: EMG produced TPA metagenomics assembly of the... | reverse complement strand
ATGCAGAGGATACCACGGCTGCGGCAGATCTTCAGAAAATCATTGTGGGCGCAAGCCCTGCACCCCATGCGGAAATCCTGGATGCTGCCAAGGAAGTGCTGGCATCCAAGGGCTATGAGCTGGAAATCGTGGAATACACGGATTATGTACAGCCCAACAACGCCCTGGATACAGGCGACCTGGATGCAAACTATTTCCAGCATAAGCCATACCTGGATTCCTTCAATGCACAGAACGGAACCAAGTTAGTAAGCGCAGGGGCCATCCACTACGAGCCATTCGGCATTTATGGCGGAAAGGTGTCTTCCCTGGATGACCTTAAGGACAAGGCGGCCGTGCTGGTGCCAAATGATGTGAGCAATGAGGCAAGGGCGCTTCTGCTTCTGGAAGCCCAGGGATTAATCAAGCTGAAAGAGGGCGTTGGGCTGGAGGCAACCAGGAATGACATTGTGGAGAATCCGAAGAACCTGGATATCGTTGAGATGGAGGCGGCACAGCTTCCGCGTTCCCTTCCGGATGCAGACATTGCTGTCATCAACGGCAACTATGCAATCGAAGCAGGGCTGAAGGTAAGCGATGCCCTGGCAACCGAAGACTCCCAGTCCCTGGCAGCAACCACCTATGGAAACATCGTGGCTGTAAAAGAGGGAGAGGAAAACAGCGATGCCATCAAGGCACTGGTAGAGGCACTGACCAGCCCTGAGGTAAAGCAGTTCATGGAGCAGAGGTACGAGGGAGCAGTTGTTCCCCTGTTCTAAGCCAACCTTGACCGTCCGTTGTCCGTAAACCGTGGCAACCGTTCAGCCAGCGGGAAGATTGGTGCAACATGTAAGCGGCAATCCGCCAGGACAGACAGGTTCCTGGCGGATTGTATTTTTTTGTAAGTTATGATATACTCTTCACGTATGATTGGACCGGGTTGCACCGGCATAAGAAAGGGGACAATACATGGATCACGAACATGGTAACACCATCCGGTCAGGGGAAGACAGCGCCCCTGATTCAAATAGAACAGACAGAAACCAGGCATCCGGTGAACCGGTGGTCGTGGCGGAACAGCCGGCATGCCCCATGGATTCAGGCGCGGATGACAGCGGTAATGGGTGGAGCCAGCCAGGTCCCCGTGGATATGAGGAAGATGGGTGGAACCAGGCAGGCGCGATGAATCAGGGAAGGGACCAGTACGCTGGCCAGCCGGGACATGAGCCAGAGTACCGGACAGCGCCGCCTTCCTATTCAGGGCAGGCCGGAAACCAGAACTGCGGGCAGGGAAACGCTGGCCAGCCGCAGCGCCAATATGATAACCGCTATGATAACCAATATCAGAACCAATATCAGGGCCGGTATCAGGAGCAGGATCAGTACCAGACCCGGTACCAGACCAGCTATCAGGACCAGGCCGGCGGCCGGAATCAATATCAGAAGCAGTCTGAAGAAAAGAATGGTATGGCAATCACCTCACTGGTCATGGGAATCCTGTCCCTTGTTACATGCTGCTGCGGCTGGATTGCACTTGTGCTGGGGATTCTGGGCATCATATTTGCCATCCTGTCCAGGGGCGGGGACAGCATGTGCAGCCAGGCCAAGGCGGGATTAATCCTTTCCATCATAGGCGTTTCAATTGCAATCCTTGTAATCATTGCATATATCGGGCTGCAGATGTTATCCATCATTCCGGATACGTTTTAAACCGCCCTCCGATGGTGTATTACGAAAACCACCCCTAACCGGATCAGGGATTCTAATCCCCGCCATGGCTGCATATATAAGTAGTAAGAAGCAGCCGGAGGGATAGCTACGCGAATTTATGATCTCAAACAGAAAGAAGTTATTAATGTGAAGACCTGCAAACGTCTGGGGTTTGTGGGGGATGTGGATTTTGATATGGAGACTGGCTGCATGCTGGCCCTTATCGTACCCGGACCCGGATGTATCTGCGGTTTCCTGGGCAGGGAAAAGGAGTATATAATTCCCTTCTGTGATATCTGCCAGGTGGGGAATGATATCATTCTGGTGGATATAAAAGAAAAAGATGTGTCGGAAAATATAAAATGTTGAATCCCGCCGCCAGGCTCAGAACAATTGGATGCCTGGCGGCATTTGTGTGTACTCCCGGAGTCTCCCGGCACCTGTCCTTGCGGTTGATTTTCCGCCGGTCGTACATCTGTGTTAAACGGAGGAGTGGCCGGCAGGATTCATCCTGCCGGCCGGTTTGTGAGAAAAAGTTGTATGAAAAGCATTAGCTTTTTTACATGTTTAAGAATACATGGAAAATGTGATGATTTTATGTGGGAAATGTGAAAAAAATGTGAAGTCCTTTGGAACATATCAGACGAGTAAGAGATAGGCATAAAAGCACGAAAATACGTTGTTTTAAGCACTGATAAACTAAATTAAAGAGATAAACAATTTGATAGGTAGTACCATAATGGGACACATAATAGTACCATTATTTGATCTTTTCTAGTTCAGTTCGAAACCAATCTATGTCTAAGTGAGTATAAACACGGTCTGTAAGGTCAGTAACAGCATGGCCCATTATTTTTTTTCTGGCATAGTCATTCATATTATAAAATTTGGCCTTAGTGGAAAAAGTGTGCCTTCCATCATGAGGAATATGGTTTTCGATTCCGTAGGTAGGAAAGTCACGGAGTATGGCATGCCGAAAGGAGTTGTTGGAATATGTATATGCTCCATGGAATTTCTCGGTCCGGCCAAACAGGATATCGCGTCCAGTCGAAATAGCTTCCTTGTAATATCGCTCGACAATAGGGTATATCTTAGAATGGATAGGTATGGTACGGTTTTTTCCACTTCTTGTTTTAGACCCTCCCATCCAAGTCTTATTATCAATATCTAACGCATCAAGCTTTAAATTTAATATTTCCCCCGGGCGCCATCCAGAATAACACTGGACGATTGTCATATCTACGAATAGGGAACCTACATGATTCCATAAAATATCCAACTCATCATCTGTGTATGGTATACCCTCCCGGGAATCATCGTTGGCGTAACTTGTTTCAAAGGTGCGGGAAGGGTTGGAGGTAACAATACCTAAAAACTGTGCATAGTCAAATAACATGTTAAATAAACTTTTAAGTTCACTCTTGATTGTTGGAGTTGCGGGTACGGTTTTATTTTCCTGCCGTCCCTTCGTACCGATTTTGTAAGCATTAGCTATTAAATCTTTTATCTGAGCAGCTGTTATAAAGCGTACTTTGATATTATAAAGAGGTGTGCAATACAAAAATAGAGACTCATATTTTTTTCGTTGCTTATCACTATAATTATTGTCATTTACATAATAGTCAACCCACTTATCAAACAGTTGCTTAAGCGTTAGGTCATTATTAAGGCTAAAAGGATTGTTATGATAAGTCATGACAGCAGCATAAGCATCAGACTTATCTACAAAAGATGCAAGGTAGTCATATTTATAATATGTCTTTCCATTTCCTTCGTTGAGGACCAGGCGGGGATTAACAAAGGCTGCATATGGTTGTCTCCGGTTCCCACCACGGTATTTTACTGCTCCCCAACCATTCGGAAGCCGAAAGGTGGAGATGTTGGCTTTGCTGGATGGCCGACCACGTTTAGCAGAAGGTAGAGGCTGAATTGGAAAACCACAGTGAGGGCAGGAAGTGGCCTTATCACTTACCTTTCCGGCACATTCAGGGCATTGAATAAGAGCCATGTATACACATCCTTTCATTTATAAGCATAAAAATAACACCCATTGCAGAAACAGGTGCCAGATGATATAATATGCGTAGGTTTAGGCAACCTGATATTATTCCGGGCATGTCCTGCAATAGTATCCATAAGACCGTTCCTGTTGGCGCAGGGGCGGTTTTTTATTTCGACATACACAATATAATAAATGTAATTAAAACTCGAAGCGCTTCAATAATGATTAATAAAAACAAGATATAATAAATTATGACAAATGCAGCAGGAAATTGATAAAGATAATTCATCCCAATTGCAAATAAAATGATAGAGACAATGTGATATACAACAGGAAATATGGAACATATAAAAACTAAAACTAAACAACCGATTACACGAATAACAAAACTTATATCTATCGTTACAAGTGGGAAAATTATAAATACATGCTTAAAAAAAGTGCCAAATATTAAAGAAAACACAAATAATAGATATCCAAATAGCCCTTTGACTTTTTCCATAAATTACCACCCCATTCATATTTCTCCAGTAATATAATTGTACATGCACCCAATCTTCCCACCAAAGGAAGGGTTGATTGTATGGTTAAAATAAAAAGATACATACATTATATTGACAAAGAAGTATATGCACTATATTACAGACGGGAAAAAACACTAATCTATAATCTCGACTTTCAAGGCGTTACACATCTTATCATTATAGTATTCTAACCAAGGCTAGGGGATTGGGTGTTTTTATCCGACTTTATTTTCAGTATCTTCATCGGAAGAAAAAACGGCTTCCAGACCCGCCACGGTCTTTGGAATAAACCTCTTAACTGAATCATCAGATAGGCCATTAAGAAAATAATTAATAGCATCGTGCCTTTTCTGAGGGTCAATACTGAAATACAATTTTAAAATTCGTAAATCCTGTTCATTCATACCTCTTTCTTTTGCAAATTGGTCAAGACTAAAAGTGCTTGGCTGAATAAACATTGGTTCAATGCCATCTAAAATCCATGCTTCGTTCACATTAAATTCCTTACACATTAAACGAATGAGAGATAGTTTTTGCTCTGGCCTTGCAAGAGCATTACGTTCTATGTTATTAATGACAGAACGGCTTACACCAAGGCGTTCGCCAAAAGCTTCTTGAGATAAATTCAGATGATTTTTTCTCAATTCTTTGATTCTTTCGTGCATTTCCATTGTTATCACCTACCTTTCAATATAAGTATAATATGAGTATATAACAACAAAATGGCTTAGTCAAGTCAAAATAATACACTTTATTCTATAAATGACTTGACAAAGCCAAAATAAAGATATAAAATGACTTTATCAAGTCAAAGTAAAATGGAACGTGAATTTATCAACCCAGAAAGGGTGGAGGGTGGACAAGCATGCAAGGAAGCCTAACACCAGGGGGTAATCCAGGAAAGGAAAAAGAAAAATGGAAACGGACTGGAAAGTAATGAGTGGAAAAGAGGAAGCGGCAGCCGTATTAAGCCAGATTTTACAAGATGTTTTAAATGGGGAGTACATACCGATTCCTAAGAGCCTGCCCATAGAAGAGGAGGACAAGCCATACTTTAGAAACATGACTGTCCTCAGCCTCCGATTAGCGATAGATGAACTGATAAAAGACCTCAACCTTGAAGATACTCTAAGAAGTTCTCTAATGCGGTTTCCACTGGATCCGGAATAAATGTTTTATCCTCCCAGGATTTGATGATGGTACGAACAACGAAGTCCGCGCAATGTTGACATAATCGACTGCCAGAATAGCAGGTATCACAACCTGTTGGATAAGGAAGCCGCTTGCCGGGCGGATGAACTTCATAATAGTAAAATTTTTTGATTTTCAAATTACGAGGGCAGTTTACATTTACATGTTGAGCAACCATACAATCCCATCCTTTCCTTCGTACTCAGCCCTGGCGGGGGCCTGTAAGTACATTATAGGATGTGAGGGGAGAAAACACAAGAAGGAAGGAGGAAATCACATGTCATCAGATAATAAGAGTCAATCAGAGGTGTTGCTAAGTAGTGATTGTAAGCCGGAAGCTGAGGAAATGGCTCAGTTGCTTGCCGAAATCAACCCAGGAAATAAAAACAACCTTGAAATGTTTTTAAAGGCAGTTGATTTCATAGATACATGGAAGAAGCCGGCTTGAGGAGGGGAGGTAGATGCATGCCAATAGGATAAAGACTGAAACGGCAGCTAAAATAATCGGGGTCACTTCCCCTTTCGTTATAGAAAAGATGCGTAGAGGGGAGTGGGACTTGGGAGAACTGAAAAGAGGATGTAGACGTGACACGGCATACATATTTGCGAATAAGTTAGCTAAACACGTTGAAAGGAGCCTTGCTGAAATAGATGCTGCGGTAGAGGAAATAGAAAGGAAGGAATCAGAGTGAAGGACCCACAATTTTGGAGGACAATGTACAAGACAGCAGAAAAGCGCGCAGAGTACTGGAAGGGATGGAGTAACATGCTCCTGTTTCTGTTAGTGATTGATACTTTAATCATCCTTTATTTGACGTATGGAAGGGGATAGGACATGAAGGACAGATACATTTGCGAATTTTGCAAAGGGAGGTTGGACCCGGGAGAAAAGTGCGATTGCCAGAAACTCAAAGGACGGACATACACGAGGATTGAGGGTGCCGGATATAGGCCAGCGTTAATCCGGCCAGTATCTGAGTATCACAATAAAAAACCGGCTGAATAGATAAGGCTATCCAGCCGGAGCAGCGGGGAGGGTAATCCCCTATCTGCCTGTGCACCCTAAGTATATAGGATAAAGCTGGAAAAATCAAGGATTTGGAGGCTGAAATGGAAAGTATAACAAAGAATCCGGTGCAAATGAAGGAAGTAGAAGCATTTAGGCAATCCCTCAAGAGAGGGGATAAGCTTATATACCTGGAAGAAGCACCTAGGGATGACGGGATAAAGGGCCGGGCCATCATTAAACGGGTGATGGAGGTCGACAAGGTACATAAATACACCATTGATTTGGTGTCAGGTAAGCTAAAGCGGAATGTAGCCATAAAAGTAGCTTACATATGCAATGTAAGAAAACATATGGCAGAATCCGATAGGAAAGCCAGAGAAGCCAGATGTAAGATGATATCTGATATGGAAAGACGTGGCATGACTGTAGAGGAGATATCACAGCAGACAGGATACAGTAAGTGTGCGGTACGGAATATACAGAGGGCGAATGAGGATACAGTAAAAAAGCGGGATAAGCGTAATGCAGAAATCATACGCCTTCGAAAAGCAGGGAAAAAGGTAAAGGAGGTTGCAGAACAATTAGGGTGCAGCCAGAACCTTGTGAGCGGAGTGTACAAGCGATATATGGAAACGGAGAAGAAAGATGTTGGAAAATTATCGTAAATTATTTGATGCATATTTAAGGCTATGCAAAAGGGCGTATGACCCAGAGAAACCATATGAAAATCTGGATGAGTGTATCGAGCGGTGTAAGCGTTCCGAGTGGAAACTGTACGGAATGGTGGAATTATTACATGAAGCTGGAATCATCACCAGTGAGCAGGAACTAATAGAGTATGAAAGAATTCCCAGAACATTCAGCACAGTCAGATTGTTTGGGGGCTATGAAGCGGATGGGAAAATAATGGTGTTCGCAAGAAAAATGCCCATGCCTGAGGATCCGTATGAATTTTAAGGAGGAACCATGAAAATTATCAGCATCATAAATTTAAAAGGCGGTGTGGGAAAAACCATGACAGCCTTACAGATGGGACATATCCTGCATCATAGGCATGGATACCGCGTGCTGTTAGTGGACAATGATAAGCAGGGCAATCTGAGCCGCGCAATGAGAGTATATGAAAGCGGGGGTAGATGCCAGACAGCACGCCTCCTGGCCGGGGAAGCCATTGAGGACATGGATATCTATACGGATACCCCGGGGATGGGGACGGTCAACGCCAACATGTCTCTGCTGACAGCTACATACCGCCTGGTAACCGGCCAGGGAAACCATGTAGCACGTAAGTTCGACTGCTTAAAAAACGCAAAAGCCGAGGACGGGGAACCATATGATTATGTGATTATAGACAATCCTCCTGACCTTGGGCTTAATGTAATCAATGCCCTAATGGTCACCGATGATGTGATAGTGCCAACCAGGATAGATAAATGGGCATTAGAGGGGATGGAAACCATCCAGGAACAGATCCAGGATATCAAGAGATATAACCGTAGGATATCCGCCCCAAAAGTACTCGTGACCATGTATAAAAATGATGAAGTCAACGCAGCAGGCGTGGAGTGGCTTGAAGAACGGGGATATGGGATGTTTGATGCCAGGATAAGATATAGCAGTAAGGTGGCTGAAAGTACCCTATTTGGGTTGAATCTGGAGGAATACAGCCCAAGAAGCGCGGCAGAGGTAAGCTACAGGAAATTTGTTAGAGAATATTTGGGGGAAAAAGAAAAATGAAAGGGATAGTCACAGAATACAACGATTATTGTCTGTTCTGCGGAAAGCCAACGGAAGCCAATCATCACCTGGTGTACGGAAAAGGAAACAGGACCTTGGCAGAAAAGGATGGAATTAAGATACCTTGCTGCAATGATTGTCATAACATAGGGGACATACTGAACCGCATCCATGGAAACCCAATGGCTGAAGCCATGTCCAAGATGATGGGGCAGCTGGCCTGGGAAAAGAAGGCCATTGCAAAAGGAATGAAAGAAGATGAGGCGAGGGAAGCTTTCCGGGCGAGATACGGTGAAAGCTATCTATAGGAGGCAGAAATGGCAAGATGGTCGTTTATGGAACTGTTAAACACAGAATCAGATCAAACAGATTATGAGGAGATATATCTAAGCCCATATGATGTAGTCCCATCGGAAAGTAATTTTTATGCTCAGGAAAACATAGAGGAACTGGCGGATTCCATACTTGCCGTGGGACAGCAACAGCCTACAGTCTTAGGCCGCGTAGGCGGAGAGTACAGAATCATCAGCGGACATAGGCGCAACTTGGCAAACATACATAACATCGAGTGTGGGTCCATACCAAAGGACTATAAGGTCCGGTATCTGTACAAGGATATGTCCCCGGCTATGTTTGAACTGTCCTTAATCGTAGGAAATGCCTTTAACCGCAAGCTGTCTCCATATGAAGAGACTGAGCAAGCGGCGCGGCTAAAATCGGCCCTCATACGGGCTAGGGACGAGGATGGATTGGAAATCAAGGGAAAGTTGCGGGATGTGATTGCGGATATTCTGCAAACCAGCAAAACGCAGGTTGCCAGGATGGATAAAATCAACTCAAGTCTGGTCCTGGAGGCGAAAGAGCAGTTCAAGGAAGGTAATATAGGGAAATCTGCCGCCTATGAAATTTCCAAACTGCCGGAAGTGGAACAGAAAGAAATTGCTGCGGCCTCAGTCAGCGAAAAAGTGGCGCATAAAGAAATTGCCGAACGGGTTAAGGAACGGAAGGAAATTAAAGCCGCTGAAAAAGCGGCAGAGAAGGCGGCAAAGAAAGCAGAAGAGGCACAGACGGCAGCGGCGCAGGCCAGCCTACAAGCGGAGCGTGCGGCAGAAAGTGCAGATATGAGCGTTTTTGGGGAAAATGTAATGAATCAGCCGGAGGAAGAATCTCAGGAATGGTCCACAAAGGATAAGGCCACCTATATGCTAAGAGAATTGTTACTGGTTGTAAGTCGTATCACCGAGGATGACATACTTGTGCTACAGGACATTCTGATGTCTGCAAATGCCCATTTAGCGGAGGATGAAGGATGACACTATATATGGCAGTAACGGCAGACCGGTATGAGTTACCCGTGGCTGTAGAAAGCAATGTGGAATATCTGGCAAGTAAGATGGGGACCACTGCGAACAATATATATTCACAGATATCCCACAGGAACCGGGCGCGTAAAACCAAGAGGAAATATGAAAGCCATACAGGCGGGATAAAGTTTGTGCGCGTAATGATAGATTAAACACGTATTTAGCGGAGGAAGGAGTAGGTCATGGTAAGACCGATATTGTTTAATGGCGAGATGGTCCGGGCGATACTGGAAGGGCGCAAGACGGTTACGCGAAGAGTAATCAAGGGTGCAGATGAATCAATGTATGCGGGTATGTGTGGGCTTGGACCAGGACTGTTTGACAGAAATACTGGGCTAAGAGTAAAAGAACCCTATTATAGACTGGGAGATATCCTGTATGTCCGGGAAACCTGGAACGGGGATTGGTGTGACCATTACATATATAGGGCAGATGGAGGAAATGCCAAAACTGCCGGGTACAGCCAGGAACCAAAATGGAGGCCGTCTATCCATATGCCGAAGAAGGCCGCCCGTATCTGGCTGAAGGTGACGGATGTGAGGGTGGAGCGATTACAGGATATTTCAGTACCAGATATGATAAAAGAAGGAGTTAGAGCCTTTGGGTGTGAGCCATGTTTGGAATTGAATGAAAGATGTAAGCCGCAAACATCAGAAGATGGATTTTGTGGAGCAGAAGACCAGGCGGAAGATATGTTTTCTGATTTATGGGATTCAACCACCAAAAAATTTGACCTTGCCAAATATGGATGGGATGCCAACCCATGGGTATGGGTGATAGAGTTTGAACGGTGCGAGAAGCCGGAGCCATGCATTCTGCGCGGAGTAGAACCGGCAGAAGAAAAAAGGCCATGTATTGGATATGGGGACGCTTGGGCGGATGAACCATGCGAAATGTGCAAGGGATGCTCGCAATGTACCGGAAATGATGAGGAGAAGAAGAGTCCACTGGAATTAGAAGAATGTCCTATCGGATGTGATGTGTGTACTGGGAACTGCGAGTATTACGCAGAATAGAAGTGGCCAAAATCGATGTTTTGGAGAGGAGATAATAATGAACATAGAAAAAGAAGCTGTCATCAAGGTGAAGTTCAATGACTATAAAATGGTTTCCAATTTTATAAAAAATGACCTTGGTATTACCAAAGAGACGGTAATCGAAATGGTAAAAGGAATGGTAAGTAAAATCGATATTGAAGGGCTAATTATCCAGAAAATAGAGCGCTTTGTAGGAACAAGTAGTTGTACTTGGCGATTTGAAGATTATATCAAAGAAAAGGTTGAGAAAGCTATTGATTTGGAAGTCAAAAATATTATTGAAAAGACATTGAGATGCGAGATAGAAATGATTGTGAGAGAACAAGTCAGGCAGAAGATGAAAGGGCTTAATCCGCAAGATTAACATTTTCCGGGAAAGCCGGAGAAAGGAAAAGAGGATGGAGACAAGAGTTTTTGAGCGAGATGGAAAGACTTGGACCAGGTTTAAGGTTAAAGTAAAAGAACTGCGGATATATGCCAGATTATTAAAAAAGTGGGTGGACATTGAAAAACCGGTTAAACAGAGTAGTCGGTACATATATTTTGAGGTTGAGGGTGATTTGCTCAATAATTAAGATTTCCAGAAGGAGAAAATAATGAGAGATTACACTAAATATAGCGAATCAGATACGCTTGTCTGCTATAAGAAAGGTGATAATGGTTGTGAAATATCTATGTTGTTCAACAAGGAGACAAAGACAGTCGATATAACCGTAATGATATTTCACAACACAGGGGAACCGACAATGGAGCCAATGGATGAATGGGAAAAACATTCTGCGGCCAAAGGGCATTGGCAGATGGAAATCACCTGCATGGGGATGGATGATATTGAGTTTCTGCATCGCAAGAGCCTAGAACTGTTTGGACAGGAGAATTAGGATTTGGAGAACAAGATGGCAAAAATAAAAATTGATATGGAGCATGGCATAATCTATGAGTGTCCTGAATGTGGGGGAGAGGTTGAGATGGGACAGAGTTATTGCCAGGATTGTGGGGAGCCACTGGAGTGGACGGAGGAGGAATGACATGAAATTGCTTGTCACATGGCTAAAAAAGGACGGTAGTTGCCGTTTTTGGACAAACGCAGAGAAAGTCGAGCAAGCGGCTATGTCGCTGGTGGGCCTGAGAGGAGCTGTCGAACGAATGGCGGCTGATGACAATATTTCTTTTGACGCTGCTTGGGAAAAATACTTTAAAGCGATTCGGGAAGATTAAGGTTTAAAAACAAGCATGAACAGGGCTGAAACTCACAGGGAGTTACTGTTGCCTCCGCAGGACCGTGGTTCGAATCCACGGTAGCCCATTAAAAGAAAACGAGGAAAGGGGATGATGGAAATGGGACATATAAGTATTGAGAGAACAAAGAAACCGGGCGGTACATCAACCGACCAAAGCTATCCGTACCGCCCTTACGCTTAAGGACAGTATACCATAAACTGCTTCCTTAAGCAAGTACAAAGGAGGAAGCTGTATGAGTAACGCAGAAAATCAGAGCGTAAAAGCGCAGATTATCAATAATGTGATTGTATCGATGACCTACTACCTTAACCCGGATGTACTGGAAATGTTAGAGCGCGTCCTGACAAGGAACCTGGTAGACGTAGTGATAGAACGGATTAACACGCTGCCAATGGAAATGAAGGACAGCATAGACAACCAGAACGGGTACATATTGCAGTTATTCCTGTATAAGAAGAAAAAACTACAGGACGGGACGAAATACGGCTATGTCAGCGCCATCAAACGGCTGGTGACCCTGGTGTATAAACCCCTGACGGACATGGAAGAATCGGATATCTATTACTATCTGGACTGGTACGAGAACCGGAATGTACCCCTGAACGGAAGGAAAAACCAGGCCAGGACCATCAACAACGAGCGCCGTTTCCTGTCAGCCTTTTTCACCTGGATGCGAAAGGAAAAACTGATTGGAAGCAATCCGGTGGAGGCAATCGAGCCGCTGAAGGTGGCGAAGAAACCGATTGATTATTTCACGCCGGAGGAGATGGCAAGCCTTAAGGATGGATGTGAGAGCCTACGGGAGCGGGCTGTCATAGAAGTATTAAGGAGCACCGGGGCCAGGGTTGGGGAAGTGGTGGGTATCACAATCGACCTGATTGACTGGGAGACCGGGGATGTCATGATACTGGGGGAGAAGGGCAACCGATACCGCACCTTGTACCTGGATCCGGATGCAATCCATCATTTTAGGAAGTACTTAAACAGCAGGACAGACAATAACCCAGCCATCTTTGTCAGTTCCAGACAGCCGTATCAGGCATTATCCACCTGTGCAATCCGTGGGATTGTAAAGGATGTGGCGCAGCGTGCCGGGATTACCAGCCGCGCTTACCCGCATAAGATGCGCAAGACCCTGGGCATGGAACTGAAGAATAAGGGCGTGGATATAGGAACCATACAGGAGATCATGGGACATGCAGACAGCAAGGTCACTTCCTTATATTATGCACAGTCTACCCCGGATACCCTGAGGGTAGTCCGTAACAAGGCGGCATGATACATCCATATAGATTATCCAATAATTGTAAATTAGTTAAACAGGCGGCGTGGCTGTCAAGGAAGAGGCCGCCGCCTGTTCCGATATAAAACCAGGGAAGAGATTTCTTTCCCGTCCTTGTAATGGGTATTAACAAATGGGGCATAAGGAAACTAAATAGAAGGAGAAACGTATAAGGTGAGATACTACGATAACTACGACTATGAGGAAACCTATCAGGAGCAGGTAGAAAGGTTGGAGGAATTTGAACTGGAACGCCTGATAAAGGAGCAGAGGGTGGATTGCCTGTACCGCACCACCACGACACAGTCCCCGAACCTGTCAAACGGTACAGTGCTGCTTGAATCACAGGTTTACCCTAGCTTTTACAGGAAAAGCGATATGCCGGTGACCCGTAAAGGGAGGGAAACAAAACCATCACAGAAGGACCTGAATGACCGCAACTCAAAAAGATACATGGTGAGGCTTGCCAATATAAACTTTGGGAAAGGGGATATATGGGCGACCTTCGGATGGAATGAGGAGTGCCTGCCTGAAGATATGGGGGAGGCTAGGAAGGATGTAAAGAACTTCATCTCAAGGGTGAATTACAGGCAGAAGAAACAGGGAAAGGAAAACATAAAATACATATACATACTTGCATACGATGGATATACAAGGCCGCATGTGCACATCCTCATGACCGGGGAAGGGATAGACCGTGACGAACTGGAGGATCTGTGGGGGAAATGCGACAGACCCAACACGAAGCGGATCCAGCCGGATGATGATTTCCTGATTACCGGACTGGCTACCTACGTGTCAAACAATCCACATGGTACAAAGAGGTGGTGCGCATCCAAGAACCTTGTCAAACCGCCTGAACCATCCAGGAGTTATTCAAAGTTCAGGAGAACCAAAGTAAACCGGATGGTAAAGGACTTCGAAGTCTTAAGGGCTGAGATGGAGAAGGCTTATCAGGGATATAAATTCCTGGATGCAGAGGTTAAATACAATAAACAACTGGCCTCGTTTTATATTTATGCGAGGCTTGTAAAGTACGGCCAATGAGTGGACGTTTGAATAAGGTGCCTATATTCTTGGGTAAGGAGGGGCAGGATGCGCAGGAAGAAAGAAGCCATATGTCCGTACTGCGTTACGGTAAGCCGTTATAACAAGAAGTCAGCAACAATCACATGCGCAAACATCGAAAACAATCTGGGATTCGAAGTAAGGAACCAGCTTGTTTTTAATAACCATGAGGAGAAGAAGAACTATAAGGAACTATTCTGCGCTGATATGTACGATACCTGCCCATATTACAAGGCAATTTACCTGAGTGGCAGGAAAGAAGACTGAAACCGGACACATCGGACACCAGAAGGCGCGTGCACGCACACATGCATGCGCGCACGCGCGGAAATAGGTAAGGACAGACGCAACCAGCATCTTTTTTTCGCGTCTGGAAGCGGACAAAACCGGACAATCTGGGGTGTTGGATTCGAAAAAGCAGAACATGTATAATGTGATCCAAGGAGGTGCGGACATGGCGAGGCAGAAATGGCAGGAGTGGGCAGAGAATGAGGATAGACTGACCATATTGGCAGCCTGGGCCCGCGCAGGGAAAACAGATGAAGAAATAGCCAAGATGGTCGGTATAAGCCGCTCCACCCTTGGGGAGTGGAAAAAGAAACACGAAAAGATAAGCGAGGCACTGTCCGTTAAGAAAGACTATGCAGACCGCCTGATGGAAAACAGTCTGTATAAAATCGGTCTTGGATATACAGTGACCAACAAGAAGCCCATCAAGACAAGACATGTGAAGTATAAGGACGGAAAGAAGATATCGGAGGATGAAGTGATTGAGTATGTGGATGAGACCATCCATGTAGCCGGAAATGAAAGGGCTGTTGAGTTCTGGCTGGAAAACCGTATGCCGGAATGGAGAAAGAAATATGAGCAGATTAAGAGCGTCAATGATGATGAAGAAAGCGGCGCTGGCCTGATTGTGATGGACACGGAACAGGCCAAGGATATCAAAAAAATAATGGAGGAGGCACAGAAGAGGATTGAAGAAGAAAGGTAAGGGCAGCGATAAATTTGACGCAAAGGAGTTCCTAAAAACGCATAATGTCATATGGGCGCCATCACCAAGACAGCAGGCCATGATGCATAGGCCAGAATTTGAAGCCCTGTTCGGAGGTTCTGCCGGAGGGGGGAAGTCGGACTACCTGTTGGTGGAGGCACTGAGACAGGTCCATATAAAATATTACAGAGCGGTCATACTCCGTAAGACATTTCCAGAATTAGAGGATTTGATAAGCCGGTCCAAAGAGTTGTATGGGGGTGCATTTCCGCGCGCTAAATACAACGAAAGTAAATATGTGTGGACATTTCCCAGTGGGGCTAAGATATATTTCAGGAATATGCAGCATGAGAAGGACAAAATCAAATACCAAGGCCGACATTTTGATTTTGTCGGATTTGATGAACTGACACATTTTTCATGGGATGAATACAATTATCTTTTCTCGCGGACCAGGTCAAGCGGACCGGGGTTAAGGGCATATATACGCGCCACAGCAAACCCAGGGGGACCGGGACATGGATGGGTGAAAGCCAGGTTTATCACAGCGATGAAACCAGAGACACCAATAATGGAGAAAACACCAATAAGGGATCCGGCAGGAAATATAATCGAGACAGAAAGTGACCGCATATTTATTCCAAGCAGCCTGTTTGACAACCCGGACCTGATGCGGAATAACCCACACTACCTAGCCTCCCTTGCCATGATGCCGGAAGCCCAGCGTAATGCCCTGCTGTATGGGGATTGGGATTCATTCAGCGGGCAGGTGTTTGAGGAGTGGAAGAATGACCCGGATGGATATGACACACAGCAGTGGAGCCATGTGATAAACCCATTCAGGGTACCGGACGGGTGGGAAATCATACGCGGTTATGACCATGGGTATGCCAAGCCGTTCTCAATCGGATGGTATGCCGTGGACTATGTCGGATGCATATACCGGATACGTGAGTTATACGGGATGAAGAAGGACAGCCCCAATGTCGGAATCAAGATAGAGCCTGAAGCGGTGGCAAAGCAGATCCGCGCAATTGAGGAAACAGACCCGAACCTGAAAGGCCGCAGGATTACCGGGATTGCGGACCCATCCATCTTCGCAAAGGACAGGGGTGAGTCAATAGCAGACATCATGGCAAAGGTGGGGGTGTACTGGTCACCTGGGGATAACCATAGGATTGCCGGGAAGATGCAGTATCATTACCGGATGGCATTCGATGAACATGGGCGATCCATGTTCTACGTATTCAGGAGCTGCCCTGAGTTCATCCGTACAATCCCGAATCTTGTATACGATGACAAGAATGTGGAGGATGTCGATACGAAACAGGAAGACCACATATATGACGAATGTAGGTATGTGCTGATGTCAAGGATCATTGCAGTACGTAAGAACAAGGAGAAGCCGCTGCCACTTGAAGACCCGCTTGACCTATACAAGGAGGAGCGTGAACGGAGGAACCGGATAATCAGGATATAAGGAGGATATATGGAGAACGATAACACCACGCAGGGCGGCGTGCAGATGCCAGTCAACGAAAAGACAATTGATGATGCATTACAGACCTTCCAGAAGTATAAGGAGGCCAAGGATGACCTTACAAAGCGGATCATAAATGCAGAGGAATGGTGGAAGAATAACCATTGGGAAAGATTTTCCAGTAAGTCAGGAAACCCAAATGACCCACAGCCCACCAGTGCATGGCTGTTCAACAGCATAATCAACAAGCACGCGGACTTCCAGGACAACTACCCAAGCCCAGTAATCCTTCCGAGGGAGGAAAGTGATGAACAGACCGCAAAGACGCTTTCGGAAGTGGTCCCGGTCATCATGGAGCAGAACGGCTTCGATAGGACGTATTCGGAGTGTTCGTGGGATAAGCCGAAGACCGGGACCGCAGTATACGGCATATTCTGGAACCAGGAAAAAGAAAACGGACTGGGTGACATAGAAATCAGGCATATAGACATGATGGACATATTCTGGGAGCCGGGGATTAACGACATACAGGAATCCGATAATGTGTTCGTAATCGGCATGGTGGACCATGAAATACTGGAGGAGGAGTATCCTGAACTAAAGGGGAAACTCCAGGGGGAAGTCATCTATAAGCCGGAATATGCTTACGTGTCCAAATTGGACACCTCTAAGAAGGTGAATGTATTTGACTGGTACTACAGACGCAAGGTATATGGGGAGGTAAACGGAATCAGGACGAACCGGACGGTCCTGCATTATTGCAAGTTTGTGGAAGGACATGTGCTTTTCGCCACGGAAAATAGCCCGGAATATCAGGCGGGGCTATATGAACATGGCAGATACCCGTTCGTTTTTGATCGGATGTTTCCCGATAAAGGTTCACCGGCCGGTTTCGGATACCTGGATGTGATGATAAACCCACAGGAGTACATAGATAAGCTTGACCAGGTAATCCTTAAGCATGCCAACCTTAACCGGCCAAGATATTTTATCAGCGGGAGCGCGCAGGTAGAAGAGGACGAATTTACCGACCTGTCAAAGGACCTGGTGCATTGCAGTGGGGATTTAAGGGAGGATTCCGTGAAACAGATCAAGCCTCCTGAGATGTCCAGCAATGTGATGGCCATCCGGCAGGCCAAGATTGACGAACTGAAGGAAACATCCGGGAACCGTGATTTCTCCCAAGGTTCAACAACCTCCGGCGTGACAGCGGCAAGTGCGATTGCCGCATTACAGGAAGCCGGTTCGAAACTGTCCAGGGACATGCTCAAGGACAGCTATATAGCCTATTCTGAGGTAGTGACACTAATCATTGAACTGATAAGGCAGTTCTACGACATCCCACGGTGCTACCGGATAACCAGGCCCAACGGTAACCCGGAATATGTCACCCTGACCAATGAGGGGTTACAGCCAGCTGAGATGCCCATGATGGACGGCGGGTTATCCGTCAGGAAGCCGGTATTTGATGTCAAGGTATCAGCCCAGAAAGCGAGCATGTATAGCCGGATAGCGAACAATGAGTTAGCGAAAGAACTGTATGGGATGGGGGTATTCGCCCCACAGAATGCGGATCAGGCGCTTGCGGTCATAAAAATGATGGATTTTGATAAGCGGGATGAAGTCATAAAGCAGGTACAGGAGAACGGGACCATGTTCCAGCAAATCCAGAGGATGCAGGAGACCATGGCGCAGATGGCCGGACTGATATATGAGATGACAGGGAACCAGAAGATATTGTCCGTCCTTGACGGTACAGGGATAGCCGACATGAACCCACAGATGGATGCCCAGGGAGGGAAGACGGTGGAAACAAACAGCATAGGTGAGCCTGTCGGAAGGGACAACAGCGCGGCAGGGAAAGCAAGGCAGAGGGCCGCGACAGCAACGGAGGTGGGAAAAAGATGACAACGGTAAATATAAGGTCAGATAGGGGATATGTGAAAATCATCATCAAGGGACATGCCGGTTATGGAATGACGAACCACCTCCCTGAAGGGCATGATATCGTATGTGCTGCCATATCCATGCTAGGGCAGACCCTGGTGCAGAGGTTAATGGACATGGCAGACGAAAAGAAGGTGATAATCCATAATTTGATGTATGGGCCAGGAGAAATCAATGTGCGGGTGCTGTCAAAGCCGGGGAACCGTGAGGAACTTGAAACAACCATAAAAACAGTTGAAACTGGAATGAAACTGATACAGGAACAGTATCCGGATTACATAAAAGTTGGGGTGCTGGATTCAGTGGAGGATATCTGATATGGTTATTGCATGGTAGTAACCTGACTCTCGGGAAAGACCGTGAAAGATGGCTCTCGGGAAAGACCGTGAAAGGAGAATGAGATGAGGAGAATCAGATTAAACCTGAGATTATTTGAAGGTGCAGCCGGGGAGTCCGGTGGTGCTGGAGGTGATGGGACAGCCGGAGCAGCAGAGGCGGCAGGAACACAGTTGGAAGAGGGGACACAGCCGGAAGGGGAATTGGAGACGGAACCGGAGGGACCGGACATAGGGGAGCCTGTACCGCCAGAAGATAGGGAAGAAGCATTCAAGAAAATCAAGGCCGAGTACAAGGATTTAATAGGCCGGGACATTGAGAAAGCAGTGAACCGCAGATATGCGGAAAACCAGCAGCTTCAGGGCCAGCTTAAGGCATACGAACCGCTGCTTAACCTTCTGGGGGCAAGGTATGGTGTCACTACCGGGAAGGTGGAGGACATAGTGGCGGCCATCGATAACGATGACAGTTTCTATGAGGCTGCCGCACTGAAGGCCGGTATGACCGTTGACCAGTATAGGGGCCTGCTGAACCTACAGGTACAGAACCAGCAGCTTCTTGCAGTGCAGAGGGAACAGGAGGATGCAAGACGGAGGGAACAGCTTACAAAACGGTGGAATATGGAGGCGGAACGCTGCAAGCAGTTATTCCCAGGTTTCAGCATGGATGCTGAATGCCAGAATCCCGATTTCGTAAGGATGCTTGGGTCCGGTGTCAGTGTTGAGGCAGCCTATAAGGCGCTGCACTTTGATGCAATCAGCCAGGGCCTGATAGCCAGGACAGAGAATGACACGAAGAAGAAGGTAGCTGATACCGTCAGGTCAGGGGCGGCCAGGCCAAGCGAGAATGGGGTAGGAAAAAACGCAGCCACAACAACCAAGATTGATGTGGAGCATATGACGTATGAGCAGATGGACGCGCTTATAGAAAGGGCGCGGAATGGAGAGCATGTAACAATTGGATAATGGGAAGGAGAAAGAATGAAAGAGAAACTGATGTTGAACCTGAGGTTATTTGATACATCCATACCGGCAAACACCACGGGGACCGCCTCGCTGGCACCGGAAATGAAAACTTTTTATGATAAGAACCTGTTGAGGTATACAAAACCAATGCTGGTACATGATCAATTCGGACAGGCAAGGAACATACCTAAGAACGGAGGAAAGAGGATTGAATTTAGACGGTTTGAACAGCTGCCAAAGGCCCTTACCCCGTTAACTGAGGGAGTGACACCGGAAGGGCAGAACATGACGGTAACGAAGCTGGAGGCAGAGGTGAAACAGTATGGAGGATATGTATCCCTATCTGACCAGATCAGCATGACCGCAATTGATAATGTTGTTGTCGAAGCCACGACATCCATCGGAAACCAGGCAGGCGGGACATTGGATACCATATCCAGGGAAGCCCTGAACGCAGGGACAAATGTACTGTATGCAGAGGGACAGGTCTCATCCAGGGCTGAAATCACAGCAGATATGAAGTTGACAGTAAAAGCAATCAAAATGGCTGTAAGGGCGCTTAAAGTGCAGAATACCCAGAAAATCAATGGTCACTATGTAGCCATCATACATCCTGATTGTTCATACGATATCACAAACGATGAAAGATTCATTGAAATTGTGAAATATAAAAACCCGGAAAGAATCTATGAAGGAGAGATTGGGACATTAGAGGGCGTAAGGTTCGTGGAAACCACAGAGGCTAAGAAATTTGTCAATGCCGGCGCGTCAGGGATTGATGTATATTCCACCTTGCTGGTTGGGGCAAATGCATATGCAACAACCAATATTGAGGGAGGAGGGCTTGAGACAATCATAAAGCCACTTGGAAGCGGAGGTACAAGCGACCCGTTAAACCAGCGTTCAACCGTGGGTTGGAAAGCCATGAAGGTAACAGAAATACTGTCACAGCAGTACATGATCAGGATTGAAACCGCATCCACCTATAATGACCATACAGAAAACTAATGGAGGTAAACATGGCAGCATCAAAGAAAGAAGATATGGTAAAGTTCAGGTTGTTCAGGGACAATGACAGATATAAAGCACCGCTGTTCGTGGGAGTGAATGGAAAAGCCTATCTGGTGGAAAGAGGCGTTGATGTAGAAATGCCCAGGTCTGTACATGAAGTGATTGTAAACAGCCTGAACCAGATGAATGTGGCAGAAGCTGCAATGGAAAGCGCAAAACAGATTGAGTTAATCCAGGGATAAGAAGGAGCAGGCAGGATGATTACAGTCAAGGGAAGGGAACTCATCATACCACGTTCTGAGCGGCAGATAGGTACACCATATGATAACAATGCGGAAGTGCGTCATATCCGTATAGACCGGGTGACATCGGGTGGTATTGATATTGCGAACCTTAATTACCGCCTGGACCTGGAATATGCCAATAACGTGTTGGATACCTGCCTGCTTGATGTTGAGGTGCAGGAAGAGTACATACTGCTTACGTGGACCATACCGGATACCTGCCTCACCCAGAAAGGCACAGTGTGGATAGCGGTAAGGGCATATGATGAGAATGGAAGCATCAAATGGGCCACAAACCGGGGTGCGGTATATGTAGGCCATACAATCTTTGATGGACCGGCATATACAGGGAAACTGAGTGAACTGGAGCAGCTGGAGGAACGCATTACCCAGAAGACGGAGATTCTGGACACCAATGAGAGCGAGAGGAAGGAAGCAGAAGAACAGCGCAAGGTCAACGAGGAAAGGCGGGTCAATAACGAGGCTGAGTGGCAGAGGCAGGCAGAAACTGCAATCAACACAGCCAATGAGACATTGCGGGAGGCGAAGGAACAGGCAGGAATAGCAACCCAGAAGGCAACTGAATCAACCCAGAAAGCCAAGGAATCATCAGACAGTGCCACGGCGGCAGCAGGGAGTGCAGCCACTGCAAGCGAGAAGGAAGCAGTAGCAACCCAGAAAGCCAAGGAAGCATCAGACAGCGCCACGGCGGCGGCAGGAAGTGCAGCTGTGGCAGGTGAGAAGGAGGCAACGGCAACCCAGAAGGCCAAGGAATCATCAGACAGTGCCACAGCGGCGGCAGGGAGTGCAGTTGTGGCAGGCGAGAAGGAAGCAACAGCAACCCAGAAAGCAGCAGAGGCAAAAAACAGTGCCGATGATGCAAAGAGATATGCGGAGCAGTGCGCAGGGGTAGCCGGGTTTGATGGCACGGCATCCACCGTATCAGCCATTGATACCCAGGGGGTCGCGGTCAGGAAAGCATCCGGAACGGGACATGTGACCATCACGGCAGGAGGGCCGGAACCGGATGTGGGGCTGGAGTATTTTGGACAGCCAGGGGATAAGGTGACAGTACAGGACATGTGCGATTCACTCGCCGCTCCTGGCTTTGATGATAGCGGAGTTGTACAGGGGATATCTGGATTCAGTGATTTTCTTAACCGGATGACCAGCGGAATGAGACTTCCAAGTTTCTTTAGGGATTTAAAAGCCGGCTTAAAGTTCGTGCTTCACACGGGCCAGTTGGTCAACAATGGACTGTGCAATGAGCCGGGGAAATATCCACTGGACGCGGCGTATGGAAGGACGCTGCTCGAGATGATTGGGAATACGGCGAATCTGCCTGGAGGAGCAGCGGATATTGTCAGTGCCATTGTTGCGCAAAATAGCAATTTAGATGACCGTACAGCGGTGGCTGATTTACTTGCAATTGCCAAT
>ERZ1036412.578-NODE-578-length-22604-cov-8.212648_pt1 | contig 22604 bp, 15 predicted proteins | sample MGYA00514218_ERZ1036412 | MGnify/ENA primary metagenome ERZ1036412 (study PRJEB33795, sample SAMN09464944) | human gut metagenome | host: Homo sapiens | place: USA: Stanford, California | collected 2016-11 | study: EMG produced TPA metagenomics assembly of the... | reverse complement strand
GATGTTGAGAGATGAACGCGCGGAAGGACGTGAAGAAGGACGTGCGGAAGGACGTGAAGAAGGACGTGCAGAAGGTCTTGCATTGCGACTTGAAAATGCGAAAAGTACATTGCTTTTGTATTTGAAAAATCTTGGAACGGTTCCGAAATCACTTTGTGAACGTATCGATAAGGAAGAAGACTTTGAAGTGCTGAAGCGATGGACAGAGCTGGCATTTCAGTCAAAATCGTTGGAAGAGTTTGAAGAGAAAATCTCATTGTAAAATCTATTTCCGGCAGAGCCGGATCAAATCTTAAGCAGTCTAAGCCATTATAATTTTTTTGAAAGAAATAAAATTAAAGCTAGTTATCTAAGTTCCAATCTGCTACAATCATCTCATAGAATTCCTCTGCATATGGAGGAGTCATATGGGAAGAAAAAAACAGTTAAAGGAACTCACAATCAAAGATAATTTCATGTTTGGAGCAGTGATGATGGACGAGGAGAACTGCAAGGGGCTTTTGGAGCGAGTATTGCAGATTCCAATCGACCATGTAGAAATCAGCAGAGAAAAGAGTATCGTCTATCATCCGGAGTACAAAGGCGTACGGCTTGATGTGTATGCGAAAGATGAAAATCAGACACGCTACAATGTAGAGATGCAGGTGCAGAAAAAGCCGAATCTTGGGAAACGAAGTCGTTATTACCAGAGCCAGATGGACATGGAAATGCTGCTGGCGGGAGAGGATTACGCGGAACTTCCGAATACTTACGTCATCTTCATCTGTGATTTTGATCCGATAGGAGAAAACAAATATCGTTATACCTTTCGGGCAAAATGCGAGGAACTGCCGGAGATGAATTTAGAGGATGGGAGAACCATCGTATTTTTAAATACGCATGGACAGAATGAAAGCGAGGTTCCGAAAGAACTGGTAACACTTCTGCATTACATACGAGAAGATGTTGATGGAAGTGAGAGAGAATACCATGATTCATATGTGGAGAGGCTTCAGAAGTTTATTCGTGAAGTCAAATCAAACCGAGAGATGGAGGAACGCTTTATGGTTTTTGAAGAGATGTTGAGAGATGAACGCGCGGAAGGACGTGAAGAAGGACGTGCGGAAGGACGTACAGAGGGGCGCACGGAGGATCGCAAGGAGACGTTGCTTTTATACTTGCAAAATCTTGGAACAGTTCCAAAGTCACTTTGTGAACGTATTGAGAAGGAAGAAGACTTTGAAGCACTGAAGCGATGGACACAGCTGGCATTTCAATCAAAATCGTTGGAAGAGTTTGAAGAGAAAATCTCATTGCTATAAGGTCATGAATTTGCTACAATTATCTCATAGAATTCCTCTGCATATGGAGGAGTCATATGAGAAGAAAAAAACAGTTGAAGGAACTCACAATCAAAGATAATTTCATGTTTGGAGCAGTGATGATGGACGAGGAGAACTGCAAGGGGCTTTTGGAGCGAGTATTGCAGATTCCAATCGACCATGTGGAAATCAGCAGAGAAAAGAGTATCGTCTATCATCCGGAGTACAAAGGCGTGCGGCTCGATGTGTATGCAAAAGATGAAAATCAGACACGCTATAATGTAGAGATGCAGGTACAGAAAAAGCCGGCACTAGGAAAGCGGAGTCGTTATTACCAAAGCCAGATGGACATGGAGATGTTACTGGCAGGAGAGGATTACGCGGAACTTCCGAATACATATGTGATATTCATTTGCGATTTTGATCCGTTTGGAGAAGGGAAATATCAGTATACATTTCAAATTGCGTGTAGGGAGTCTTCAAAAGTGGATTTGGAAGACGGCCGAACAATTGTGTTCTTGAGTACTTATGGAAAGAATGAAGGCGAGGTTCCGAAAGAACTGGTAACACTTCTGCACTACATACGAGAAGATGTTGATGGAAGTGAGAGAGAATACCATGATTCATATGTGGAGAGGCTTCAGAAGTTTATTCGTGAAGTCAAATCAAACCGAGAGATGGAGGAACGCTTTATGGTTTTTGAAGAGATGTTGAGAGATGAACGCGCAGAAGGACGTGCAGAAGGACGCACGGAAGAAAGCAAAGAAACATTACTTTTGTATTTGAAAAATCTTGGAACAGTTTCGAAAGCGCTTTCTGATCGGATTCAAAGCCAACAAGAGCTGGAAGTGTTGAAGAGATGGACGCAGATTGCGTTCCAATCGAAATCTTTAGAAGAGTTTGAAGAAAAAATTTCATTGTAAAATCTATTTTCGGTTAAGCCGGATCAAATCTTAAGCAGCTTAAGCCATTCTGGTCGAAGCTGCTTGGAAGAAACAAGTCAATGCCAATTCAGGCAAATATTCAGAGAAAAGACAGAGGAATTCTATAGTGGTTAGAATAAAAATAAGGCTGGTTATATGAGGAAGAATTTGCTAAAATTATTTTTATAGAACAGTTTTGGAATGTACGAAGAGAGAAGGAAAATCCAAATGGGAAAAATACTTAGTTTACGAGAGGCAATCAATTTAATATGGGAGACGGTGGAGATAGGGCGGGAGATGGAATCGGGCTGCCCATATCTGTTTATTGTGGGAGCGGGGATTTCAGCACCGGAAATCTTGACTGCGAATGGCATTATCGACCAATGTAAAAAGAAAGTGGAACAGTTATGTCAGGGAGACGAAGAAAAGCTGCAAAGGATATGCGATACGGCAGAGAGACTGGGAGAAAATAGCGCGAAATATTATTCTTATTGGTTTGAGCAGGCATACAAAAATAAAATTCACAGGCAGCAGTATTTAAAAAGTATTATGAATAATTCCAGAATTTCCATGAGCAATCTTTTGCTAGCGCAAATTTTGAACATAAAGACGATTGCGACGACGGCAATCACACCGAATTTTGATAATCATCTGCTCAAAAGTTTGAATTTGCTTGGAAACTATGATGTGTTTTCGGCGAATAATATGTTGGACAATATTGCCTTGAATGCAAATTCAAAAACAGTTCAGATTATGCATGTCCACGGAACGTACGAATTTTATGATTGCTGCAATTTGGAGAGTGAGATTGCGAAAATTGCGCAGGGACAGGGAATCAAAACAACAGCGGGAACGATTGAAGAGTTTTTGAAAACAAAGTCACCGATTGTCATCGGATATAGTGGTTGGGAAGATGATGTGATCATGTCAAAACTCAAAGAGCGTTTGGAATATGCGGCGCTGCCCTATAAATTGATCTGGTTTTGTTATTCGGGAAAAGATTATGAAAAACTTCCGGAGTGGCTTAAGGAGAACGAAGAGGTTGTGTTTGTTTTGCCGGAGAAGAAAATGGATATGCGAAGTGAGATTGAAAACAGAATAGACGATAAAGCGGAAGATATAGCGCTACCGGCTGAGGATGTTTTGTCGGCGCTTATCGCTCGATTTGGTTTTAAATCCCCGAACTTGTTCAGCAATCCGATTCAATATTATATCGACTTGATTGATGGATTTTTACCTGAGAAGATAGAAATTTTCCCGACAAAGTCATGGAAGCGCCGTTTGGATTATGTAGAGGAGCACTTGGGGGATATTGAAAAAAATATTATTTTGTTGGATGAGTCGGCTGCTAGAAAAGATATTGTAGGTACAACAAGTATTTTGAAAAAGATGGACTATATGTTTATTCCTACAGATGATTTGGAACATATTCTTTCGGGCGTGATTATGCCAATGGTTCCAAGTCAAAATAGAATTGAAGATATGAGTGATCAGCTTGCGTTTTTGGATGTGGTTTTGAATTTACTTACTGCGAAGAAAAAAGATATTTCGGAAGAAGAGATGGCAAAATATTTGAAAAAGATTATGGGGGCGATGCCATACCCCGGAAAAGATTTTGGGAAAGAAAAACTCATACATGTATTTGACAAGATGCTTGGAATTGCTTCTCTGGAAGAGCAGCGACTTTTTCTTTTGGGGGCAAAGTCAGAATTGGTTGATGGCGAGGAGCAAAAAAATCTTTTAAATGAAGTTGTTACATCCGGAAGTCGAGAGCTGGGCAATGAAAAAATCGCGAGATTAGTATTAAATGCAGTCTATTGGCAGATAAAGCTACAGGGAACACTGACGGAGGAACATAAGAATTTGCTGTGTACTATCCGGGCAATGTATGCGGAAAATGAGAAAATTTTAGAATATTTTTATGCCATTCTTATCGAAATCTATGAGGAGAAGGCAGATGGTGGATTTGCAATAGAAGATGTCATTTCACAGATAAGAGAGAAAAACTTATCTTCACACTTATTGATTAGGGTATACAGGATACAGGCTGATGAAGAAACAGACACCGGAAATAGAATCAAAATTGCCTCGGAAACCGTTCAAGAATACGATATGGAAGAAATTCAAAATTGCAGAGGATGTTTGGACTATGCACATTTGGTGATTACAGTTGTCTGTGAACGTTTGAAGTTAAAAGAGCATGTGGACCGCAAATATATAGAATATGCGATACAACTATGTGAGAAAGAGGGAGGCTGTCCGCTGATTGTAAAGAATGTCGTAAGGATGCTGCAAATTTATGTTGCCCACGTAGAGAATCTATATGAAAAGCAGGAAATCTGCAAAAAAGCGACTCAAGTATGCGAGAAAAGTAAATTATATGAAGAATGGATTTATTTTAATGAAAGTTATGTGAGTGAACTAGACCAGAGAGAATATGAAAAATATTTGGAAGAACACGAAAAGTACAGAGAGTATAAGCAGGCTGCAGATAAAATACATGAGGCGGTGGAAGCCTATATTCATCTAGAAAAAGATGTCTGTAAAGACCTGCTTTTGGAAGCGTCAGAGTGTTTTGACCAGATATTTGAGGGAAAATACAATCCGGCACTGCTCAATATCTGTTTTGTGGCGCGCAGAGGAGAGGGTTCGGAACTAAACATATCTGTCTTAGATGTTTTGGAGCGAATTGACTGGATGATGGGAGATGCGATATATCACATCAATAAGGCGCTGACGCTTGTGGAGCAGGGCGATTGGGAAAATGCGCAATGTGAGATTCGGAAGATAGAGGAGAATCTGGACGGTGCGATTGAGTGGTGGAATCGGGAAGAAGTTGTAGGAAAGAGAGAAAAAGCGCTTGTATTTTTACTGCTGTCGCTTGAAGATAAGCTGCGGGAGAATATGATTTCATCAGAGAAACTTGAAGAGATGAAGGTGTTTGCAATAGAAAATATTGATCTGCCTGCTCATGTAAAGGAGAAGATAGACGTATGAAAGAATTGCTGATTTATGCGCAGGCATATATAAGACTTAATATACAACGCGTGATCTCCATTCTTGTCATAGGTCTGTTGCTGGAAGGGATTTTTTGGCTGCTGATGAAAAAGGGATATACAAGATATGATGATAAGTCGTGCAAATCACTAATATGTGGTTTGATCCTATCTTTGGAAGTTGCATTTATTTTTGTCATGACATTATACGGAAGAAGTCCCGGAGGGGAACGTAAAGTAAGTTTTTTGCCGTTTGAGTCTTATGTGAAGGCATTTGGGCAAGGGAATGTGGAAATACAGCTTCAAATTATTATGAATGTTTTGATGTTTGTGTTGTTAGGAGCGATGCTGCCACTGTGTTTCAAACATTTTGAAAAAAATAAAGAAGTTGTTTTAACCGCGTTTATGATTTCGGTTTTGATCGAAACGGCTCAAGGTGTGATGCACATAGGGATGTTCGAGGTGGATGATATGCTTGGGAATGTACTGGGAGCGGAAATTGGTTTTGGGGCTTATTATTTTGCAACATGGCTGAAAAAGCGCCGGAAGAAGTGATTTTTCCTTGGAATTTACCATATTGTATTGAAAAGTTTTTTGTGCTAGAATGAATAAGAAACGATTAATATGAACATATGAGGAGATAGTATGCAGGAACAATATGAGAATCAAGAAGAGGGGCAGATTGATTTACTGGAAATAATACATGTTATGTTGAGAAAATGGTGGCTGATTGTATTATGCGGTATTATCGGAGCGGGAACTCTTGGTGCCTATACAAAATTTTTTGTGACACCACAGTATTCGGCTTCCTCGACAATTTATATTTTATCAAGTACGACGAATGTATCTGGGGGCGGAATCAGTCTGTCTTTGAGTGAGCACTTGACAGTGGATTTTTTACTTTTGGCGAAGAGCCGTCCGGTATTGGAAGAGGCAGCTGAGAAGGTTGGAGATGGTGTGACTTCTGAGATGCTTGCAGGAAGTGTTGTCATTGAGAATCCGACGGGATCGCATATGCTGAAAGTGACAGCGACGAATGAAGATGCACAACTGGCAAAGGACATTGCCAATACGATGGCGGATGTAGTTGCAAAGCAGGTGGCGAAAGTTATGGATACAGATCAACCGAATCTGATGGAAAGTGCAGTGAAGCCGGTGGCGCCTGTAAGTCCGAACCTAAGTAAAAATATTATGATGGGTGGACTGATTGGAGTGGCTTTAGCCATTGCAGCGATTGTCTTACTCTATATGTTGGATGATACAGTGAAGGATGAAGATGATGTGCGGAAGTATTTAGGTGTGAACACATTAGCGGCATTTCCTGAGAGACGTAAAAAGAGAAGAAAAAGAGTTAGTTAAAGAATTATGGGATCCATATACTTTTCCAAGGGAAGGTATATGGATTTTAAATATGTCCTCAGAAAGGAGTATAAGAATGAAAAAAAAAGCAGGGAAAATACTGTTCTGGCTGTGCATTGTGGTTTGCGTCTTGGGGCTTGCATATATTGCCATCTACTATTTTAGAAAAGACAAGAACGAGGATGTGTATCAGAAAGTACAAAAGCAAGTGGAAGAAAAAAAACAGGAAGAAGACGCAGAGGATGAGATTCCAATTGATTTTGCGTCATTGAAAGAGACCAACCCGGATATTTATGCATGGATTGAGATTCCAAATACGAATGTGAATTATCCGATTGTTCAAAGTGCGGACGATGATTCGTATTACCTGAACCACACAATCGACGGTCAGGAAGGCTATCCGGGATCAATTTACACAGAAAAAGTGAATGCAAAAGACTTTTCTGATTTTAACACAGTGATATATGGACATGATATGAAAGACGGTTCCATGTTCAAAGATTTACACAAGTTTGAAGATGCTGATTTTTTTGAACAGCATGATAAGGTTACGATTTATACGGAGAATGAGTGCAAGACGTATCAGATTTTTGCGGCGGTCGTCTATGATAATCGGCATTTGATGTACAGTTTCGATAATAATAACATCAGTGACAGAAAAGCATTTCTGGAATCACTCAGTGAATCGCGCAGCTTGAAGAATCAGTTCCGAAGCGGAGTGGAAGTGGATGAGAACAGCCATATTATCACACTGAGTACCTGTATTGGCGGTCAGCCGGATAAACGTTTTCTTGTGGAGGCGGTAGAGATTGATGAGTAAGCGTAAAAAGATAATAGCGATTATGATAGTGATAGCAGTGGTTTTGCTGGTTGGACTTTTTGGATATGGTATTTGGAAAAAATATGCGGCAAAGGAGACTGCAAAGGAAAATACAGAAGAGTATGAAGATGAGTCTTATATTACGTATAAAGGAAAACGATATGAGTATAATTATCATTTGAAGAACATGCTTTTTATAGGTGTGGACAAATCTCAGGAGATGACAGAGACAGAGGTTGGACAAGGTGGACAGGCGGACACGCTGATTCTTTTGAGCATGGATCGGGAGAATAAGATGACGACATTGCTGCAGATTCCGCGAGATGCGATGACAGACATTGATATATATGATATGAATGGAGAATATCTCTCTACAGAGCGAGGACAGATTTCACTCCAATATGCTTATGGCGATGGCAAGAAGAAGAGTTGCCGTATGATGATGACGTCTGTTTCAGAGCTGCTGTATGAGATCCCGATTGATTCGTATTTGGCGATGGGTGTGGATGGAATTGCTGACATAACAAATCTGATGGGAGGAGTGACGCTTACAGTGCCGGAGGATTACACGGATATTGATCCGGCGTTCAAAGCAGGGGAGACCATTGTGCTTGCAGGAGAACAGGCTGAGAAATATGTCAGATACAGGGATGTGAATGTATCTGGCAGTAATACACAGCGTATGGAAAGACAGGCGCAATTTATGGAAGCGTTAGCAAGACAGATGCAGGGGAAAGATACAGGCTGGTATCGCCAACTGCTGGAAGGAGCTAAGGAATATATTACGATGGATTTATCGGTAGACGAGATGGAACGGATGAAATCCTATGAGATGAAGGAGACGATTGAAAAAGTCCCAGGGGAAGTAAAACAGGGAGAAGAACATGATGAGTTCATTGTGGACAATGAAAAATTGCAGGATTTAGTGATAAAACTATTTTACAAACCGGTAGAATGATGCTATACTGTAATTGTGTAAGTTCGGAAACGATAATATGATGGAGGGAAATTAACATGAAGATATTTAAAAAGAAAATATTTGGAGCAATCATAGCAATGTCACTTGTTTTAATGATGGGCTTTCAGGCAGTCGCAGCAGACAGTCCTTCGACAGATGGAATTGTGACAGAGGCACTACAGGCAGTAGATAAGAATGGTAGATCAGTAGAAATAGATGTGCAGTCACTTCCGGAAGAATATAAGCATTTGGCAGAAGAGATCAAAGATGTATCCGCTTTAAAAGCAGTTCTTGGAAGCGCATATGTTGATGGTATGGAAGTAATTGATGTGCGTGATGTAGTAATTGTTGGGGATGCAAGTTTAGTGGAATTTCCATTAACAATTACATTCAAAGTACCTGGTGTTTTGTCTACAACAAAAGTAGCGGTACTTCATTATGTAGATGGTGCTTGGCAGGTAGAGCCTTCTAAAGCGGGTAATGGAACAATCACAGCAACTTTCGATTCATTATCACCGGTTGCGTTTGTAGTTGATAAGAATACTTCTTCATCAGCTGTGACATCACCGGAGACAGGAGAGAATACAGCAGTTCCAGCAGTTGGCGCTGTGGTAATCGTGGCAGTGCTTGGGGCAGCAGTGCTGAGAAAGAAAGCATTTGTAAAATAGTTTTGTTAAGAGTGGTATAGAGTTGAGAATCTCTTCTTGTTAGGGCGGCCTAGGAAGAAGAGATTTTTCTGAATTGTGGGAGAAGGGTTATGCCAGAGATGATTGATATGCACTGTCATATCATACCTGGGGTAGATGATGGTGCTAGAACAAAAAAAGATGTAAGAGAGTTGCTTTTGATGGAGTATAAAAGTGGTGTGAGACACATTGTGATGACACCGCATTATCGGAAAGGGATGTTTGAGCCAACTGAGCAACTTGTGAAAAAAAGAGCGGACTATGTCAGGCGAGAGATAGAAACGCTCGGAATTGATATGAAGGTGCACTTAGGGTGCGAGTATCATGCGAATTCTGAGATGGTAAAAGAGCTTATGGAAAATAAAAGATTCAGGATGAATGGAGGAAAGTTTGTGCTGGTGGAATTTTCATCAAGGCACAACTTCGTGCAGATCAGAAACTGGATTTATGAGTTGGTGAAAGCAGGATTTAGGCCTATTATCGCACATGTAGAAAGGTATCGGGCTGTGGTGGATCAGAAGGCGTTGGTTGAGGAGTTGATCGAACTCGGAGCATGGATACAGGTGGATGCGGGAGCACTTTTGGGAGAACAGGGCTGGAAACTAAAGATGATTTCCAGAAAGTTACTTAAGAATGAACAGATCCATTTTATAGGAAGTGATGCGCACGACAGTCAGAGGAGAGCGCCTAATTTAGAATTGTGTCGTTCCTATGTGGTCAAAAAGATGGGAGAGAAATATGCACAGGAGTTATTTTTCGGCAATCCGCAAGCACTGCTGAAAAAGTCATGAAAACAGGAGAGAGAGAATGAATAAAGTAAATATTAATGTAGAAGAAATGGATTATACAACAGAAGAGGAACTGAAGACGCTTAGAACGAACTTGCTGTTTTGTGGTGTGGATAAGAAAGTAATTGTAGTGACAAGTACCATTCCGGGAGAAGGTAAGACAGAGACTTCTATGAATCTTGCACGTTCTCTTGCCAAGTTAAATAAGAAAGTTTTATTGATAGATTTGGATCTGAGAAAATCAGTGATGATTACAAGATATGAGATGGAGAATGTGAAGTATGGTATGTCTCATTTTCTGTCGGGACAGTGTCAGCTTGCAGATGTGATTTGTGCAACGAATGTTTCGAAACTGCATGTTGCTATTGCGGGACCGGCGACTCCGAATCCGACGGAATTGCTATCAGGAGAGCGTTTTCATAAGATGATAGAATCGCTGAAAGATGTCTATGACTATATTATTTTAGATACGGCGCCGCTTGGACTTGTTATTGATGGTGCGATTGTTGCGAAGGAATGTGATGGAGCAGTGATCGTTGTGGAAGCTGGAAAAGTGAAGTACAGACAGATTCAAGGTGTGAAGAAGAAAATTGAAGGCAGTGGATGCAACATTTTGGGAGTTGTGTTGAATAAAGTGGATAGAAAAGGATATGGATACTATAGTGGCGAATACGGCAAATATGGCAAGTATTATGGCACAATTGAAGAAAAAAAGTAAGGCGGATTTTCCGCTTTATTTTTTTAAAAAAATGATTGACAAGCCTGTTTTTTTATGATAGGGTTAAAGATGCACTATTGTGGAGTAGTATGGACTATTGAATGCAATGTAACCCAGAAAAATATATATACGAGGAGTGAAACGTCAATGGAGAAAAACAGAATTCGTCCCATCACAAACGGAAAAAGTTCGCGTATGAGCTATGCAAGGCAAAAAGAAGTATTGCAGATGCCGAATTTAATTGAAGTTCAGAAAGATTCTTATCAGTGGTTTTTGGACGCCGGATTAAAAGAAGTATTTGAAGATATTTCACCAATCTCTGACTACAGCGGTCATCTGAGCCTTGAGTTCGTAGATTTTACACTATGCGAAGATGATGTAAAGTACACGATTGAAGAATGCAAAGAGCGTGATGCGACTTACGCGGCACCTTTGAAAGTGAGAGTAAGACTTTATAATAAAGAAACAGATGAAATTAACGAGCACGAGATTTTCATGGGAGATCTTCCGCTTATGACAGCGACAGGTACTTTTGTTATCAATGGTGCCGAGCGTGTTATCGTAAGCCAGTTAGTTCGTTCTCCTGGAATTTACTATGCGATTGCACATGATAAGGTGGGAAAAGAATTATATTCTTCTACAGTAATCCCGAATCGTGGTGCATGGCTGGAGTATGAGACAGATTCGAATGACGTATTTTACGTTCGTGTTGATAGAACAAGAAAAGTACCGATTACAGTGTTGATTCGTGCACTTGGTATCGGAACAAATCCAGAGATCTTAGAATTATTCGGTGAGGAACCTAAGATTTTAGCAAGCTTTGGAAAGGACGTTGCTGAGAATTATCAGGAAGGTCTGTTAGAGTTATACAAAAAGATTCGTCCGGGTGAGCCTCTTGCAGTGGACAGCGCAGAGAGTCTTATCACAAGTATGTTCTTTGATGCAAGACGTTATGATCTTGCAAAAGTAGGACGTTACAAATTCAATAAGAAGTTAGCGCTTCAGAACCGTATCACAGGCCAGGTGTTGGCAGAGGATGTTGTGAATGCCATCACAGGTGAAGTGATTGCTGAAAAAGGTGAGAAATTATCGAGAGAAAAAGCGACAGCAATCCAGAATGCGGCTGTTCCATATGTATGGATTGACGTGGACGGTGAGGAACGTAATATCAAAGTGCTTTCTAATATGATGGTAGATTTAGGAGCAGTTGTAGATATCGATCCGGAAGAAGTTGGCGTAACAGAGGCAGTGTACTATCCGGTACTTGCTGGATTATTGGAAGAAACAGCTGGGGACATTGACGAATTAAAAGAAGAGATCCATAAAAATATACATGAATTGATTCCAAAACATATTACAAAAGAAGATATTTTAGCTTCTATTAACTACAATATCCATTTGGAATATGGAATGGGAACAGATGATGACATCGACCACTTAGGTAACAGACGTATCCGTGCGGTTGGCGAATTGCTTCAGAACCAGTACAGAATCGGTCTGTCAAGATTAGAGAGAGTGGTTCGTGAGAGAATGACAACTCAGGATTTAGAAGGAGTTTCACCACAGTCATTGATCAATATCAAGCCGGTAACAGCAGCTGTAAAAGAATTCTTTGGTTCTTCACAGTTGTCACAGTTCATGGATCAGAACAACCCGCTTGGTGAGTTGACACATAAGAGACGTTTATCTGCACTTGGTCCAGGTGGTCTTTCGCGAGACAGAGCTGGATTCGAGGTGCGTGACGTTCACTATTCTCACTATGGAAGAATGTGTCCGGTTGAGACCCCTGAAGGTCCGAACATCGGTCTGATCAACTCGCTGGCTACTTATGCGAGAATTAATGAGTATGGTTTTATTGAAGCGCCATACCGTAAGATTGATAAAGCAGATCCGAAGAATCCTGTCGTAACAGATGAAGTAGTCTACATGACAGCGGATGAAGAAGATAACTACCATGTGGCACAGGCGAATGAGCCGCTTGATGAAGAAGGACACTTCATTCATAAGAATGTTGCGGGTCGTTACCGTGAAGAGACACAGGAATATGAAAGAACAGCGTTTGACTACATGGACGTATCTCCGAAGATGGTATTCTCTGTAGCGACAGCATTGATTCCTTTCCTTGAGAACGATGACCCTACTCGTGCACTTATGGGATCAAACATGCAGCGTCAGGCAGTACCGCTTATGATGACAGAGGCTCCGGTAGTCGGTACGGGAATCGAGACAACAGCAGCGGTAGACTCTGGTGTATGTATCGTGGCAGAGCAGGCTGGTGTGATCGAGCGTTCTACTTCAAAAGAGATCGTTGTTAAACATGATGATGGAACAAAGAAAACATATAAATTAACAAAATTCTTACGTAGTAACCAGAGCAACTGCTACAACCAGAGACCAATCGTTGTCAAAGGGGAGAAAGTAGAAGCCGGACAGGTGATTGCAGATGGTCCTTCGACATCTAACGGTGAGATGGCTCTTGGTAAGAACCCACTGATCGGTTTCATGACATGGGAAGGTTACAACTACGAGGATGCTGTATTACTGAGTGAAAGATTAGTACAGGATGATGTGTATACATCAATCCATATTGAAGAATATGAAGCAGAGGCGCGTGACACGAAATTAGGACCTGAAGAGATCACACGTGATATTCCGGGTGTCGGTGATGATGCATTGAAAGATCTGGATGACAGAGGTATCATCCGCATCGGTGCCGAGGTTCGTGCCGGAGATATCTTAGTTGGTAAAGTAACTCCGAAGGGAGAGACAGAGCTGACAGCAGAAGAGAGACTTCTTCGTGCCATCTTTGGTGAGAAGGCGAGAGAAGTAAGAGATACTTCCCTGAAAGTGCCTCACGGAGAATATGGTATTGTTGTAGATGCAAAAGTATTTACAAGAGAGAACGGAGATGAGCTTTCACCTGGAGTGAATCAGGCGGTTCGCATCTATATCGCACAGAAGAGAAAGATTTCTGTAGGTGATAAGATGGCTGGTCGTCACGGTAACAAGGGTGTTGTTTCCCGTGTACTTCCGGTAGAGGATATGCCGTTCCTTCCAAACGGACGTCCGCTTGATATCGTGTTGAACCCGCTTGGTGTGCCTTCACGTATGAACATTGGACAGGTGCTTGAGATTCACTTGAGTCTTGCAGCGAAAGCACTTGGATTTAATATCGCAACACCGGTATTTGACGGTGCGAACGAGATCGATATTATGGATACATTAGATCTGGCAAATGACTATGTAAACCTTGAATGGGAAGAATTCGAAAAGAAACATGGAGCAGAATTACTTCCGGAAGTATTACAGTATTTATCAGACAACAGAGAACACAGAAAATTGTGGAAAGGTGTTCCGCTGTCACGTGACGGTAAAGTTCGTCTCCGTGATGGACGTACAGGAGAGTATTTTGACAGCCCTGTTACAATCGGACACATGCACTATCTGAAACTGCACCACTTAGTAGACGACAAGATCCATGCGCGTTCTACTGGTCCTTACTCACTGGTAACACAACAGCCGTTAGGTGGTAAGGCACAGTTCGGTGGACAGAGATTCGGAGAGATGGAAGTTTGGGCACTGGAAGCATACGGTGCATCATATACACTGCAGGAGATCTTAACTGTAAAATCCGATGATGTTGTTGGTCGTGTGAAGACATACGAGGCAATCATCAAAGGTGACAATATACCGGAACCAGGTATTCCGGAATCATTCAAGGTACTCCTGAAAGAACTTCAGTCACTGGGACTTGACGTGAGAGTATTGCGTGAAGATCAGACAGAAGTTGAGATTATGGAGACAATCGATTACGGTGAAACAGATTTACATTCAATTATTGAAGGAGACAGAAGATATAATTCTGAGAATGAATCTTATGGAGAACATGGTTTCAGTCAGCAGGAATTTGCAGGCGAGGAGCTTGTGGATGTAGAGGAAGATGAATTTGATGAACCGGATGACATCGATTTTGACGATATGTTAGACGAAGAATAGGAGGATTGCCAATAATGCCAGTAACAAATAATGAACCAGCATACCAGCCGATGACTTTTGATGCGATCAAAATCGGTTTGGCGTCACCTGAAAAAATCTTGGAATGGTCAAGAGGCGAAGTAACAAAACCAGAGACAATCAACTATAGAACTTTAAAACCGGAAAAGGACGGACTTTTCTGTGAAAAGATCTTTGGACCTAGCAAAGACTGGGAATGTCACTGTGGTAAATACAAAAAAATCCGCTACAAAGGTGTTGTGTGTGACAGATGTGGTGTTGAAGTGACAAAGGCAAGTGTTCGTCGTGAACGTATGGGACACATCGATCTTGCTGCTCCGGTATCACATATTTGGTATTTCAAAGGAATCCCAAGCCGTATGGGATTGATCCTTGATCTATCACCGCGAACACTGGAAAAAGTATTATACTTTGCATCTTATATCGTATTAGACAAAGGTGAGACAGATTTACAGTACAAACAAGTATTGTCAGAGCAAGAGTATCAGGAAGCAAGAGAAAAATGGGGAAGCGCTTTCCGTGTAGGTATGGGAGCGGAATCCATTCAGGAACTCTTACAGGCAATTGATCTTGATAAAGAATATGAAGAACTGCAGGCAGGCTTAAAAGGCGCTACAGGACAAAAGAGAGCCAGAATCGTAAAACGTCTTGAAGTAGTGGAAGCTTTCCGTGGTTCAGGAAACAAACCGGAATGGATGATCATGACAGTCATTCCGGTCATCCCACCGGATTTGCGTCCGATGGTACAGTTGGATGGTGGACGTTTTGCAACATCTGACTTGAATGATCTGTATAGAAGAATCATCAATAGAAATAACCGTCTGAGAAGACTGTTAGAGCTTGGAGCGCCGGACATTATCGTTCGTAATGAAAAGAGAATGCTTCAGGAAGCTGTTGATGCATTGATCGACAATGGTCGTCGCGGTCGTCCGGTAACAGGACCTGGTAACAGAGCGTTAAAATCATTGTCTGATATGTTGAAAGGTAAGTCCGGACGTTTTCGTCAGAACTTACTTGGAAAACGTGTTGACTACTCAGGACGTTCCGTTATCGTAGTAGGACCGGAACTTAAGATTTACCAGTGTGGTCTTCCGAAAGAGATGGCAATCGAGCTGTTCAAGCCATTCGTTATGAAAGAATTAGTGGCAAATGGTACTGCTCATAATATTAAAAATGCAAAGAAAATGGTAGAGAGACTTCAGACAGAAGTTTGGGATGTATTAGAAGATGTTATCAAAGAGCATCCGGTTATGTTAAACCGTGCCCCTACCCTCCACAGACTCGGTATTCAGGCATTTGAACCGATTCTGGTAGAAGGTAAGGCGATTAAGCTTCACCCACTTGTATGTACTGCATACAATGCCGACTTCGACGGTGACCAGATGGCTGTCCATCTTCCACTTTCCGTAGAAGCTCAGGCAGAGTGCCGTTTCTTACTGTTATCTCCGAACAACTTACTGAAACCGTCTGACGGTGGTCCGGTAGCTGTTCCTTCACAGGATATGGTTCTTGGTATCTACTATCTGACACAGGAAAGACCGGGAGTAAAAGGAGAAGGCAAGTTCTTCAAGAACTTGAACGAAGCAATCCTTGCATATGAAAATGGAGTTATCACACTTCATTCACGTATCAAAGTACGTGTGACAAAGACAATGCCAAACGGCGAGACACTTACAGGAAATGTAGAATCTACACTTGGACGTTTCTTATTCAACGAGATCATTCCTCAGGATTTAGGTTTCGTAGACAGAAGCATTCCGGGCAACGAACTGTTATTGGAAGTTGATTTCCTTGTAGGTAAAAAACAGAACAAACAGATTCTTGAAAAAGTTATTAATACACATGGAGCAACTGTGACAGCAGAAGTGTTGGATAAGATCAAAGCGACAGGATACAAATATTCTACAAGAGCTGCGATGACAGTATCTATTTCTGAGATGACAGTGCCTCCTCAGAAACCGCAGATGATTCAGGAAGCACAGGATACTGTGGACAGAATCACAAAGAACTTCAAACGTGGTCTTATCACAGAAGAAGAACGTTACAAAGAAGTTGTTGAGACATGGAAGAATACCGATGATGCGCTTACAAAAGCTCTGCTTGACGGACTGGATAAGTACAACAACATCTTTATGATGGCTGACTCCGGTGCCCGTGGTTCTGACAAACAGATTAAACAGCTTGCTGGTATGCGTGGTTTGATGGCAGATACAACAGGTCGTACAATCGAGTTGCCAATCAAGTCTAACTTCCGTGAAGGTCTTGACGTACTCGAATACTTCATGTCTGCCCATGGTGCTCGTAAAGGTCTTTCCGATACAGCGCTTCGTACAGCCGATTCAGGATACCTGACAAGACGTCTTGTTGACGTATCTCAGGATTTGATCATACGTGAGATTGACTGTGTGGAAGAAGGGGCAGAGATTCCGGGAATGTATGTAAAAGCATTTATGGATGGAAAAGAAGAGATTGAAAGCTTACAGGAACGTATCACAGGACGTTATGTATGTGAGACAATTTATGATAAAGATGGAAATATCATCGTAAAAGCAAACCATATGGTAACACCAAAACGTGCAGAACAGGTAATGAAATTTGGTGTGAACAAAGACGGCGGACCGATTACAGAAGTGAAGATTCGTACGATTCTTTCTTGTAAATCACACATCGGTGTCTGCGCGAAATGTTATGGTGCGAACATGGCGACAGGTGAGCCTGTCCAGGTTGGTGAAGCTGTTGGTATTATCGCAGCTCAGTCAATCGGTGAACCGGGTACACAGTTGACCATGCGTACATTCCATACCGGTGGTGTTGCCGGCGGCGATATCACACAGGGTCTTCCTCGTGTCGAAGAGCTTTTTGAGGCAAGAAAGCCAAAAGGACTTGCAATTATCACAGAGTTCGGCGGAACTGCTACAATCAATGACACAAAGAAAAAACGTGAGATTATCGTCACAAATCATGAGACAGGTGAGTCGAAAGCTTACTTAATTCCATACGGTTCCAGAATCAAAGTTCAGGACGGAGCAGAATTAGGTGCCGGAGATGAACTTACAGAAGGTAGCGTAAACCCTCATGATATCTTGAAGATTAAAGGTTTGCGTGCTGTGCAGGATTACATGATTCAGGAAGTACAGCGTGTATATCGTCTTCAGGGTGTAGAAATCAATGATAAGCATATCGAAGTTGTTGTTCGTCAGATGCTGAAGAAGATCCGTATCGAAGAGAATGGTGATTCTGACTTCTTACCGGGAACAATGGTAGATACACTTGATTTTGAAGATACAAATGAAAGATTGATTGCAGAAGGAAAAGAACCTGCAGTTGGAGAACAGGTAATGCTTGGTATTACAAAAGCTTCTCTTGCTACGAATTCTTTCTTGTCAGCAGCTTCCTTCCAGGAGACGACAAAAGTTCTGACAGAGGCAGCAATCAAAGGAAAAGTCGATCCGTTGATCGGTCTGAAAGAAAATGTAATTATCGGTAAATTGATTCCAGCCGGTACAGGTATGAGAAAGTATCGTGATGTAAAATTAGATACAGAACTGGAGATGGATGATGAGATTACACTGGAAGATTTTGAAGAGTTGACAGAAGATGTAGTAGAAGAGACTGCAGTGGATGAAACTTCGGAAGAATTTACAGAAGAAATAGCAGAAGAGAATGCGGAAGAACTGACCGTTCAGGAATAGAGAAAAAGGAATGTGCTTTGCACATTCCTTTTTACAGTTAGAAAGAGTGAGAGGAGTTGAAACATAGTTTGGTGGGAGAATTTTCATATGACACAAAACTGTTATATGACGCTTTGATTCGGAGTACAGATGAATATATATATATTTGTAATATGAAGAACGGAGTATATCGTTATCCTTCGGGAATGGTGAAAGAATTTCAGTTTCCGAGGGAAGTGATAAAAAATCCTCTCCCTTATTGGAAAGAGGTAGTATATCCTGATGACTGGGAAACGTTTTATCTGTCGAATATGGAGATTGGGAAAGCAGGAAAAGATAATCATCTTGTGGAATTTCGGATTCGTGCAAGGGATGGCGAGTATCACTGGGTGAAATGTCGGGGATATCTTATGCGGGATGAGAAGGATCAGCCGGCAGTGTTTGCCGGAGTGCTCAGTAAACTTGACAGAAAGTCGAGAATAGATGCGCTGACTTCGCTTTACACAAGTGAAGTTTTCTCAGAGGATTTTGCGAAAATGCTGGAAGAGAATGCATTTGGTGAGATTGGAATGTTTGTGGTGGGGATTGACCGATTTCGCAATATCAATGAGGGATACGGAAGGCAGACAGGGGATAAGGTGTTAAAGACAGTAGCAAAATTAATTTTAGAGCTGGTTCCGGAGGGGATTCGTGTCTACAGGCTGGAAGGAGATCATTTTGGAATTCTTGTGAAATATCCGAATGAAGAAATTGTGAAAAAATTGTATGGTGCAATACGCTCGCGCTGCCAGTGTTACCGAGGGAATGGAAAGAGAAGACTTTTGATGACAGTGTCGGCAGGCTATGCAGAATATCCGAAAGATGCAGGCTCCTTTGTTGATCTGTATGAGTATGCGGATTATGCGCTGCAATATGCAAAGGAGAATGGAAGAGACTGTCTGGAACTGTTTTCGCAGGAAATGTTGGCACACAGATCCAGAGAACTGGATATCATCCGCCTGTTAAAGGAAGATATCTCGGACAATTTTCGAGCATTTTCTTTAAAATATCAACCGATTGTGGAAGGTGAGACGAAGGAAATGATAGCTGTTGAGGCGCTTTTGCAGTGGGACAATCCTCACATTGCAAATCTGGAGTATGACGAGCTGAGTAAGTTTTTAGAAAAGAACAGGCTATTGAATCCAGTCGGACGATGGATGTTCCAGACAGGATGCATGGCACTGAAAAAGTGGCTGTCGGAGGGCTGGAATCTGTCTCTGAATCTGAACGTGTCTTATGCGCAGTTTTCGGACTGGAATTATATTCAGGAAATTATAACGATCATAAAAAGCTCGCAGGTTCCGCCGGAAAAGATTGTAATCGAAGTGGTGGACAGTTATTTTATCAGCGATATGAAGATTTATGAACAGGCTTTCAGAGCTATCAAAGAAAGCGGTATGAAGATCATGCTGGATGATTTTGGCACAGATTACGCATCGATCGGTCTGCTGAAAAACGATCTGGTAGATATCGTGAAGGTGGACAGGACAATCGTGCGCCGTGTCGTCAACAGCAGTTTTGATTTGGATTTCATCCGGTTTATAGTAAAAATATGCCATGATATGGAGATAGAGGTCTGCCTCGAAGGAGTGGCGGAGATGGAAGAATTAAAGCTTGTAGAAGATATGATTTTTGATTATATGCAGGGCGATTTGTTTGGAAAAGCAACCGATGCCAGATTGACTTTTAAATAGAGGAAGTTTATAATGAATTTGACTAAAAAAATGAAGACGAGGTGTATAACCATGGATCAAAACAAATTAAACAGAGTATTAGAATCAATGAAAGAAACAGGAATTGAGCAGCTGCTCATTTCAGACCCGGCATCTATCAACTATCTGACAGGACGCTATGTAAACTGTATGGAAAGAATGCAGGTATTGTATCTGGATGTGGAAGGAAATCACAAATTTGTTATCGGAAAGTTATTCCCACAACCTGAGATGGGAGTAGAAGTTATTTACTTTGACGATACAGAGGACTGTGTAGCAAAATTAGCAAGTTACATGAGAAAAGGAACAAAGATCGGAGTTGACAAGATCTGGCCTGCAAAATTTTTACTTCGCCTGATGGAGCTTGGCGTGGGAACAGAATATATCAATGCTTCATTTATCGTTGATAATATCCGTCAGATCAAGAGTGCAGAAGAACAGGATTTGATGAGACAGGCTTCCAGATTGAATGATCTTGGGTGCGAAAAACTGATTCCACTTGTGTCAAAGGGTTATACAGAACTTGAGATGGGAGATAAGCTTTTAGAGATCTATTTGGAACTCGGAGCAGAAGGACACTCATTTGAGCCAATTATCGCATATGGAGATAATGCAGCTGACCCACATCATGAGTCAGACAATTCTACAGGAAAAGTCGGAGATGCGGTAGTACTTGATATCGGATGTATCAAAGACGGATACTGTGCAGATATGACAAGAACAGTGTTTATCGGAGAGGTATCTGACGAAGCGAGAAAGATCTATGAGATCGTTTTAGAGGCGAACAGACGCGGAATTGCAGCGGCAAAACCGGGAGCAAGATATTGTGATGTTGACAATGCGGCACGTGATTATATTACAGAGATGGGATACGGAGAATATTTCACACACAGAACAGGCCATAACATTGGTATGGAAGTTCATGAATACGGTGATGTTTCCGGAATCAATGAAAACGTATTGAAACCAGGTATGTGTTTCTCGGTAGAACCAGGTATCTACGTTCCTGGAGTAGCAGGTGTTCGTATTGAAGATTTGGTACTGATTACAGAAGACGGATGCGAAGTACTGAACAATTTAAGCAAAGAATTAACAGTTGTACCGGTTTAAGGAGTAAAGATGACAGATTTAGAAAAGATTATTTCTTATTTTAAACAAATTTCAAAAATACCAAGAACTTCCGGAGATGAGCAGGCAATCAGTGATTATTTGGTGGCATTTGCAAAAGAACGTAATCTTGAAGTGATTCAGGATGAATACAACAATGTCATTATTAAGAAACCGGCGTTTTCGGGGGAAGAGCATAGAAGACCAATTATTTTCCAGGGACATATTGACATGGTCTATGTCAAGACAGAAGACTCTGATCATCGTTATGAGGACGGAATCGAGGTTCTGGATAATGGGGAGTTCCTCTATGCAAAAGATACGACGCTTGGGGCGGATAACGGAATTGCAGTCTGCTATGCGTTAATGCTTTTAGACAGCAAAGATATCAAAAACCCACCGTTAGAATTTATTTTTACAGTGGATGAAGAGGTCGGCATGAAAGGTGCAGAGAATTTGGATATGAGTGTGCTGGAAGGAAAGGCGCTGATCAATCTGGATTCGGAAGAAGAGGGAATCTTTTGTGTCGGATGTGCCGGTGGAGTGCGTAATACATTTGAGCTTCCGATAGAAAGAGAAGAAAAACATGGAACATATGTGCCGGTGGAAGTGTCATTTGGCAAATTGCAGGGTGGACATTCCGGCGCGGATATCCATTTGGAGAGAGGAAATGCAATCAAGCTTTTAGGACGAATTCTCTATGCGCTGAACGATTTTGATTTTGAGATCGGATCAGTGGAGGCAAAAGGAAAGATGAACGTTATTTGTCATTCGGCAAAGATGGAATGCTTTGTGAGACCTGAAGATGTAGAGCGATTTACAGAATGTCTGAAAGCATGTGAGGCTGTATTCAAGAATGAGCTGCAGTTCTCAGATGAAGTAGAGGTTCTCGTTGAGGTCAAGCCGGAGGTGGACAGTTGTACGGTTTACACGGAAAAGACAGCTTCGAATGTGAAGAATGCGTTACTGCTTTTGCCAAATGGTATCATAAGCTGGTCAATGGGTGTGAAAGGTCTTGTTCAGACATCTACAAACTTAGGTGTGATGGAAGAAGAAGAAGGAAAGCTTGTAATCGGAAGTCTTGTGAGAAGTTCGGTAGAATCACAGAAATCCATTGTGAAGAGCCAGATCGAAGCAGTTGCAGATGTACTTGGCGGAAAGAGCATCTCCTCAAGCGACTATCCGGGATGGGAGTTTAAGAAAGAATCTCCGCTTCGTGATCTTGCGATTGAAAAATATGAAGCGTTATTTGGAAAGAAGGCAGTGATCGAGGCGATTCATGCAGGACTGGAATGTGGATTCTGGGATGGCAAGATGGAAAACGTGGATATTATCTCCATGGGACCGGATATGATGGATGTACATACGGTAAAAGAGCGTGTGTCCAAGCAGTCAATCGACAATGTATGGAAATTATTAAAAGAGATTGTAGAGGCATATTAAAGACAATCATTAGAAAAGGGGCTGTCGGTAAATACCAATTTTTAGCTCCTAAGTCTTAAAATAAGAATC
>ERZ1036412.575-NODE-575-length-22827-cov-7.431056_pt1 | contig 22827 bp, 35 predicted proteins | sample MGYA00514218_ERZ1036412 | MGnify/ENA primary metagenome ERZ1036412 (study PRJEB33795, sample SAMN09464944) | human gut metagenome | host: Homo sapiens | place: USA: Stanford, California | collected 2016-11 | study: EMG produced TPA metagenomics assembly of the... | reverse complement strand
GCTATAGCAATTGAGCATATACGTTCAGCTAAGAAAGTGATTATCAGCGTATGATGAAGAAACTTACGAAAAACGGCTATAGTATAGAAAATTTGCATATGGGAGCTAGGCGAAAGGGCTTTATTGGCTTCATTAAAAGACTATTAATTTGGAGGGCGTAAATGAGCAAATATGAAGTTGTTATAAAAGAAAATGGCGTTGAAATAACGAGAAAAGAGTGTGACGCGTATTTACTCGCTACCAAAAATCAAACGGATAATTTTATGTGCGCAGTCTATTTTGAAAGCTACAAAAATATGTGTAATCTAGTGACTACCTGTATAGCGATTATGATTAGAAATTTACAAGCTGGAGGAAATTCATTAGAGTATATAGATAAATGCTTGGAATATGTTGCAAATAATGCATATGAAGCGACTCTAATAGATTGGGATAACCTTAATCAAGATAAGTTGATATGATAGAGGCGATTAGATGGCAATAAATTTAACCTGCTGGAATAGTAAATGCAAATATTACTATGAAGCAATGTGTACAAAAAGTACAAATGAGGAACCTATGTTAATCAATGAAAATGGATATTGTGAAACATTTAAAGAAGGTGTATCTGATTGGTACACCGTAGAAAATTCAGGAGAGAATACGGAGGAGTAAATTTTATGGATTTTAATAAGAAAATGACGAGAGCAGGCGGGATTTCCGTTCCTGCTGCTCTTCGGCGTGATTATGGAATGGAAGCAGGGGACAAGTTTAATGTGAGTGTGAATGATGAGGGGAGCATCGTCATGAAGCGGACGGAAGGTAATTGTATTTTTTGTGGATGCAGTGATAATGTGAAAATGTATCAAGGCCGGTATCTTTGCCGTAAATGTACGCTTGAACTATTGAAAGTATGGGAGGCGTAGGGTATGGATTTTACTAGCGTTGAGAGTTTTTCTGACTATGTGAATCAATGTGAAGATGTAGAGAAGTTAGTTAATGCAGCAATTATGCTTGATGGAGTTAGCAAAAATCATAAGAAAATGCTAGATATGGTGAAAGCAAAGCTTCAGAGCAAAGCAATTGCTGATATTGAGAACAAAAATATCAAATATATCAAATTTGCTTCTGATTCTGGCAGTTGCGAAGTAGCCTATAAGACTAAATTTGAAGTGGATAATTACGAAAAACTTAAAAATGTTTTGGATAATGACACGGATTCGACACTAGCTGAAGATAAAATTATGAGAAAATTAGAGGTGAAATATGATGTTGAAACGCGTTTTAAACAGGCTTTAATTGCAATTTGTAAAGGTGATTACAAACAGCATGATATTGATGGGATTTTGATAGGATTAGGGCTAGACGATAAAGCAATTAAAGTAGCTAAGAAAAAATTAAAGGGTGATTATGCAGCAGATAAAGCACTGCTTGAAAGTTTTGGCTGCATCGGTGAATTAGAAGAAGAGCTGGATGCGATAAGAGAAGCTAAGAATTATAATTTAATTGCTAGATTTTTTGATTTAGAAAAGTTGAATGTTGAAGAACTTAAAAAAGCAATTTGGATAGAAGAATCGCTTAGTCTTACGCTTAACTCTAATAAGGCGGGATAAGTTATGGGGGCATTAAAAAATTCAAAAGAAAAAATCACGTCAAAGCAGTTAGCTTTACTACATATTGCTAAAAGTCAGCTTGGGTTAGATGATATGGATTACAGAAGTGTACTAGATTTATATGGAGGCGTAGAGTCTGCTAAAAATCTTACTACGGATGGATTTAAAAGCGTCATGGCTTACCTTGAAAAGATTGGTTTTAAAAATAAAGCAAAAAAAGTATATCAAAAAAATAAACCTTTATACGCTGATCCAAATGGTCTTCCTTATCCAGCGCAACTTAATAAGGTCAATCAATTGTTTATAGATATGGAAATGGTAGAACCTGAACGTCAGCAAGGTTTTTGCAGACGAGTGATTAAAAAGCCGTGGCCACAAACGCGTGATGAGACGAGCAAAGTGATAGAAGGATTAAAAGCAATGCTTGCAAGAAAGAAAAAATCGTTGTAGAATGGGGAGGTAAAAATGAACAGTGAAGGTCGCAAAGCGTTAATTAAAGAAATGACAATGAGCGATTTGCCACCATATTGTCTTGATGCTGCTAACATAATGGGAATAGAGGCATTTGTCAGGTTAAGTGATGAATTAGGTGGAACATCGTTTTACGTTCCCAAATTTGATAATGTCATTGCCAGAGCGCGTGATAGAATAATCGTAAAACAATTTAACGGAAATAATTATAAGGAACTGGCTCTACAATATAATTTGTCTGAAATGTGGATTAGAAATATTATCACAAAAGAACAGCTAGAAAAAAATCAAATATCACTTTTTCAAGATAAAGTAAATCTGTAAAGTAAATTTCTAAAGTGCTATATAATGATGCTTTATAAATAAACAAGTAAAATCCTAGTATGGACTGAAAAGTTCGTACTAGGATTTTTTTATTTTGTCTAAGGTGGTGAGGGGATGAAAGAATTTTTCAAGGATTGTTTGTATGGCTATGATGGCAAGGCAAGTCTAGTGAACACAATTTCGTTTTGTTCATTTATTACATTTGCAATTGTCAGTATGTATTTAGCTTGTTTGAACATTGATTGGGGAGGGTATTCCATTTTCGCATCTTTTACGATTACCTGTGCGACAGTGGGAAAGGTTGGGGACAAGTATTTAAACGGGAACAAAACGCAATTGGAACAATCAGAAAGGAAAGGGATCTAAATGGTTGGAGATTTAAGTGCAAAGTACGAATCAAACGGGAATCCAGGAACGATTTCAAGCGGTGCAGGGGATTTAGGCGGTAAAAGCTATGGCTGCTATCAATTGGCACTAAACACTGGTGCTGTACATAGTTTTCAGAAATGGCTTAGAGAAATCGGTCATACTTATGGACAGACATTAGGAAATTTACAAGCTGGCAGTTATGATTTTGACCATCTTTGGAAACGGATTGCTACAGTCGATGGGGAGAATTTTAAACAGCTTCAGCATGATTATATTTCCTATGCCTACTATGAACCTGCGGTAGCTATGCTTAGAGAAAGTTATTTTTCTCTAGAGAAACATGCGGAAATTATGCAAGACGTTATTTGGTCACGTGCTGTACAGTTTGGGGCAGGCAACATTGTTGAATTGTTTACCGAAGCAGTGGCGAAAATGGGGCATCCAAATTTATCTTATGTTGATGATGCACGTTTTGATTGGGATATTATCGCAAATGTGTACAACTTCTTAATTGAAGAGTGCGACAATGCTTATCAGCTAGATAATGGGTTATATCACAGTAAAAAGGATTGGGTGAATGGCAGCTACGACGTTGTAAAAATCGGGCTTCGCAATCGGTTTGAAAATGAACGCGATGAAGCGTTAGAAAATTTATAAAGTGAGGGATTTATATGTTTAACAAAGCAATTACATTTTTGCTTAGTGCAGAAAAAAGTTTAAATCAATTTAATCAGAAAACGCGTAATGAGGTTGAAAAATACGCAAATCGTCAAGTAAAAAAGACAGCTATTGTTTGCTTTATTGTTGGAGCTTTGGTCGGTTTTGGCGTAACAAAATTGCTTTAAAGAGTAGTTGGGAGGGCTGGGCAGTGGATAAAAGAAAAGTAGTCTTACTTTTTCTTATTGGTATGGTTGTTGGTGCGATTGGTTGCTATTTGTACCTTTCGCATCAATATGTTGAAAAGTTACAAGGTTTAAATGCAAATTATTTAGCATTACAGGATAAATTTAATCAGGAAAAAAATAAGTCACCAACTATCCTCACTGATACGGTGACAGAAACAAAAATTCAGTATGTGCCGAAAGAAACGATTATTTATCGGGATTCGGCTGGGAATGAAGTCACGGCAAAGGAACAAACCGACGTTGACCTTGCCGTTTCGCCACCAAGTATTTCAATGAAATATAACGGCAATGATTACAAGCTAGACGGGATTAAGGGAGAAACGACTAAATTTGAAGATGGAAAATTAGTTGGCTGCGTTTCTACGAATGCAACTATTGATGTTACGGATTTAATCAATCACGAAGTAAATTATCGGTTAGCTGAAAATAAGAAAAATATTTCAATTGGTGGATATCTAACAAACCAAGGGTTTGTGGCAAGTGCTGGTGTTATTCGCAATCATGGAAATCTTGAATACAAACTCATTGGCAAAGTTCCTAAAATCAAAGAATTCTATGGCGCAGGGGTTGAGGTGAAATTCTAATGAGTGTGCAAGATTTGATTATGTCTGTTTTGGTTGGTGCAATAGGATGTATTGGTTATTTTCTTCGGGATTTACAAAGTAGCATAAAAGAAAAAATGAAAGAAAATCACGAAGAAATAAAAAAGACACAAGAAAATTTGGAAAAGATGAAAAATCAGCTTCCGCATACTTATGTTTTTCGTGATGATTTCCTGCGTGCCATATCTAACTTAGATACTAAAGTTGATCGTTTAACAACGGATGTATCTCATATTAATGAAAATGTAGCAAAATTGTTATCGGGTGGTGAAAGAGGTTGAGGGGTCATGTAGCAAGAGAAATTCGTGGTCGCATTATGAAAATTTTAGATATCAACTATCCAAATCTTACAGGTGATCATTTGATATCTGAAATTTTAACGGATGTACAGTACTGTTGTTCACCACCACAAGTGAAAACGTATTTAGCATATTTAGCGGAAAAGGGTTATGTGGAAATGAAGGATGTTAATTCACCAGAGGTTGGAATTACAAGGTGTTTAGTTAAATTGACCGCGAAGGGAAAAGATTTGCTAGAAGGAAGCATTGACGCTGATCCAGGAGTGGATTTAGATGGCTAGGCGGACTCATAGTAAAATCACAAGTATTTTACCAGCGGAACTTGTTGAAGCAATTAATCAAAGATTGGTTAATGGTGAAACATACGAGCAGATTGCTGCATATGTTCGCGGTGAAGGGCATGAGATTAGTAAATCTAGTGTTGGGCGTTATGGTAAAACATTTTTAACAAAACTGGAACGACTAAAAATTGTGCGTGAACAGGCTAAAACGATTGTTACGGAATCTAAAGATGGTCCAAGTTTGGAAATGACCGAAGCAGCAACGCAGCTTGCCTTACAACTAATCATGGAAAAATTAGTTTTGACTGAAAATCTTGATGATACAAAGACCGGTGAAATTTTAAAGGCGTTAGCACTTTTGGAACGATCGGCAGTACAGCGTGAAAAGCTCAAACTTGAAGCAAAACGTAAAGCGGATGAAGCAATGAGAAATATTGAATCCAAAACGGCTGGAAAGAAAAATTTAGATCCGGAAACATTAGCATATATCAAGGAACAGATTTATGGCATCACAACTTAGTGGTCTTGTTCCGCTTTATCAGTATCAAAAAGAGTGGATCAGCGATAAGAGTCGTTTCAAAATTGCAAACAAGGGCAGGCAGACGGGATTTTCTTTTGGTGTAGCTTTAGAGGTTGTACTCGATGCAGTTGAGCATAAAACCTTATGGGTGCTTTTAAGCCGTGGTGAACGGCAATCTAAGGAGCTCATGGAAAAGGTACAGATGCACGCAAAGGCGATTGGACATGTATGTGAGGTTATCGAAGATGAATTTCAGATTGATGATAATCGTGCATATAAAATGCTGGAACTTAATTTGCCGAATGGTTCAAAAATCATTGGACTTCCTGCAAATCCTGATACAGCAAGAGGATTTTCAGGGAATGTCGTATTAGATGAATTTGCCTTTCACAGAGACAGCCGTAAGATTTGGACAGCACTTTATCCGACAATTACAAGAGGGTATAAAATTCGTGTAATCTCCACGCCAAATGGTAAAAGCGGAAAGTTCTACGAGCTTTGGAGCGGTGACAACCGCTGGAGCAAGCACGAAGTAGATATTTATAAAGCAGTTGCAGATGGGCTACCAATCGACATTGAGGAACTTAGAGAAGGTTGCGATAGTGAAGATGATTGGCTACAAGAGTATTGTTGTGAATTTCTTGATGAAGCAAGTGCTTATCTTACCTATGAACTTATTGCAGGGTGTGAATGCGAAAAAGAAACATCCATCATTTTACCAGAGTTTTTTAATCCTTTGGGAGACCTTTTCTTAGGATTAGATATTGGGAGAAAAAAAGATTTATCAGTAATCTGGCTTTGGGAGAAGCTTGGTGATGTGTTTTATACAAGAGCTGTTCATGAGTTAGTAAAAATGAAATTTCGGTCACAGAAAAAGATTTTGTATGAATATCTACGTTTGCTCAAACTTCGTCGTGCATGTATTGATTGTACAGGGATTGGAGCGAATTTGGCAGAAGATGCGCAGCTTGATTTTGGAAAATCAAGAGTGGAACAGGTGACATTTACCTCAGCCTCAAAAGCACAAATGGCCGTTAATATGAAGCAGATTTTCGAAGATAAGCAGGCAAGAATTCCAGTTGTAAAAGCAATTCGAAACGATTTGCATAGCGTAAAGAAACTGGTTACGGCAGCAGGTAACATTCGCTATGACGCTGATCGCAACGAAAACGGTCATGCGGATAGGTATTGGGCAGCAGCTTTGGGACTTCATGCAGGACAGGCAGAATTTGTACCGGTTGAGTATAAAAGTGTTGCTAAAAGACGATTTAAGCGAAAGGGGGCATATTAATTGATTTTAGATAGTTTTGGCAAACCAATTAAAACAAGTGGTATGCGTCCGATAAAAGATGAAATTGCAGTTGCGAGCATTAGGGATAAATATAGTACATATCCAAGCAATGGACTTACTCCTGAAAAATTGGCACGTATTCTTAAGGAAGCTGATAGCGGAGATATTTATCGTCAGATGGAGCTTTTTGAGGAGATTGAGGAAAAAGACTTGCATCTCATGAGCGTCATGGGGACGCGTAAAAATGCGGTGCTTGGTTGTGAGTATGAAGTGATTTCTTATTCCGATGATGCGCTTGATCAGGAGATTGCAAAGTTTATTGGTGATGCATTATACAATCTTGAAGATTTTGACGATGCATTAATGACATTATTAGATGCAATTGGCAAAGGATTCGCAGTCACTGAAATTATGTGGGGGATTGAAAATGGGCAAGTAGTTCCCAAGGAGCTTAAATGGAGACATCAAAAGAAGTTTCGTTATGACGATTTAGATAATTTGAGACTGATTACTGATGCAAACATGTATCCAGGACTAGAACTGCCAGAAAATAAATTTATTGTTCATCGCTATAAAGCGCGTAGTGGCTATAATTCAAGGGCTGGAGTTTTTAGAACGTGTGTGTGGATGTATCTGTTCAAGAACTATACTATCAAGGACTGGGTTGCTTTTTCCGAAGTGTATGGAATGCCAATTAGAATTGGTAAATATGAACCGAGTGCATCTGAAGATGAAAAAGAAACGTTGATTAATGCAATTCTTCAAATTGGCAGTGATGCAGCTGCTATTATTCCTGAAAGTACAAAAATTGAATTTGTACAGGCAATGAAAACAGACGGTAATATTTATGAATCACTAGCAAAGTTTTGCAATGCTGAAATTAGTAAGGCGATTTTAGGACAAACACAAACGAGTGAGGTTGCTGCATCAGGAAGCTTGGCATCAAGTAAAGTGCATGAAACTGTTCGCCAAGATATTTTAGAAGCAGATTGTAAAGCACTTTCTAAAAGAATTCAAAGTCAATTAATTCGCCCAATGGTACTTTACAATTATGGTCAAGCGTATTTAAAAAGATTGCCGGTGTTTAAATTTGTTTGTGAGAAACCAGAAGATCAGGAAAAATCATCAAAAGTCTATCAAACACTTTCTAATATGGGGTTGCCGATTGCTACACAGCATGTTTATGAACGATTTGGGATCCCAAAACCAGAAGATGGTGATGAAATCCTAAAACCACAGGTACAGGCTCAGCAAGCAGTTTCATCTAACAAGTTAGCACTAAAAGCTCAGTCAAATAGATTTACACCTAGTCAACAAAGTATTGAACATTTAGCCGATTGTGCATTTAAAGAGGGTATACCAATCATTGAGACGATGATTGCGCCAATTTTAAAAGTAGTTGCTGAAGCTGAAAGCTTAGAAGCATTGAAAGAAAAACTTCTCAATGTTTATCCAGAGATTGATACTAAGAGATTAGAAGATTTAACTGCAAAAGCAATGTTTGTTGCTGATTTGTATGGTCGGTGGTCTGCTGATGAATAAAAAAGTTGCTTTAGAGCCATTGAGTTTTGAAGAAGCTATTGAATTTTTCCAGAAAAAAATTGTTATGGAGCCAAAAGCTTGGGCGTGGTTAAAGGATGAAATGAAAACGCGGGCGTTCACTGTTACTAATGTTGCAACCTTAGACATTATTCAAAATATTTATGATGAACTTTTGGAAACAATTGAAAACGGTGGGACGTTAAAAGAGTTTCAAAATAACATCAATACGTATATTGAAGATAAAGGATATACAGGATTGTCGGCATATCGGACAGATAACATTTTTAGAACCAATATTCAAACTGCCTATAATGCAGGCAGATACAAGCAACAGATGAAGACAAACATTACGAGGAATCGACCAATCTGGATATACAGTGCGGTCAATGACAGTCGAACACGTCCGGCACATAGGGCATTGCATGGTGTAGCAAGAAGATTTGATGATCCTTTTTGGGAAACCTGGTATCCGCCTAATGGGTATCGGTGCAGGTGTAGTGTGCGTACAGCTTCCATGCGCGAAGTGGAGCGGGATGGAATAAAAGTTGAAACAGGCGATGCGCCTGATGTCCGTTCTACTACGGATGGACAAGTGGTAAGTATAACTCCAGATATCGGATTTGATACAAATCCAGCAAAAGGATGGAAGCTTGATATGAGTAAATATGATGATAAATTGCAAGCTGCATATCAAGAAAAGAAAAATCGTTTGTAAGCGTTTTAAGATGGCGACCTAGGCAAATATATTAGGACAGTTTTTAAAATGTTTTTAAAGGGATTTTGAAGATTTTTAAAAGGTATTAAATAGTGTGGTGAATGTAAATTGAAAAAGAAAAATCAATACATAATTATCGCCTGTAGTTTAGATGGAATTTCAAATAAAGAAATCCAGCTTTTACCCTTTGGTAAAGTTGAAAGTAAAAAAGGCTGCTTTGAAGTAGATGCTTTATCAATAAAAAGTATATTAAATGCTTTTAGTAAAGAAAAAAATGATTTAGTGATTGATTATGAACATCAAACCCTAAAAGATGTGATCGCACCCGCTGCTGGATGGATAAAAGAATTGGTGGATAAAGGGGAAGCTGGACTTTGGGGAAAGGTTGAATGGACGGACAAAGCAGCCACGTTTATTCGAAATAAAGAATACCAGTATTTATCACCGGTGATTTTGTTAAATAAAGAAAAAAGAGCCATAGGTTTACACTCTGCGGCACTTACTAACACTCCTGCAATTGATGGAATGGAGCCGATTGTGTGTAAACTTGGTCTAGATGAGGAGGAAAAAGAAATGGAAGAATTTTTAAAAAAACTTGCTAAGATGTTAGGACTAGCGGAAACAGCTACGGAAGATGAAATCACAGAGGCAATTGCAAATGCTTGCAGCAAGCAATCGAAAGAAATTGTTGCTAATAAGGAAGTTTTAGAGCTTTTGGGCTTAAAAGAAGATGCAAAACTAGATGAAGTGAAGGGGAATATTATTGGACTTAAAAATCCAAGTGGCTATGTAAAAGCCGAAGAATTTAAAGCACTTAAAGAAAAGCTTGAATTAAAAGAGCGTGATGGATTAGTCGAAATGGCTTTAAAATCGGGAAAAGTAGCACCAACGCAAAAATCTTGGGCTGAAGAATATGCTTTAAAAGACCCTGTAGGTTTTAATGCATTTTTAAAAGATGCTCCTGTTATCATAGCGTTTAAAGAAATTGCAGGTGGTGCGGAATCAAAAGGGTTAGATGTATCAGATGAAATGCAATTGTCAATCAATAAGGCAATTGGAATCAGTGCGGAAGAATTTAAAAAGTATAGTGTTTAAGGGGGCTATAACATGGCTTTAAGTATGGATGTAAATAGAAAAGAACGTGAAGGGAATTTTTTGGTATTACCTGTTGCCGGAAGTGAAAAAATCTATGGCGGGGCAATGGTCGCGATTAATGCAGATGGATATGCAGTTGCAGGAAAAACAGCTGTAGGCTTGACGGCAATTGGGTGTGCTGATGAAAGGGCGATTAATATCAGTGAGGTTGCTGGAGCTATCGACGTAAAAGTTAAGCTTGGGACTTTTGCTTTTAATAACTCTTCTGGTGATGATGAAATCTCGCGAAAAAATATCGGCGATTTTTGCTATATCGTCGATGATGATACGGTAGCATTAACCGATGGAAGTACAACAGCAGACACTGCTAAGAAACGAAGTTTAGCAGGTAAAATATTTGATGTGGATGATGACGGAGTCTGGGTAGCAATTTAAGGAGGCGATTTTATTTATGTTAGTTAGTTCAAATGCGTTAGCAGGGATTTATACAAGTTTTCGGGTGCTTTTTAATAAGGCTTTTCAAGGGTCACAACCCAAATGGCAACAGATTGCAATGAGTGTACCATCTTCGGCAAAGGAAGAAACTTATGCATGGCTTGGCAGTTTTCCACGAATGAGAGAATGGGTTGGAGACCGAACGATTAATAAGTTGTTGGCACATGGCTATACAGTGAAAAATAAAGATTTTGAAGCAACGGTATCAATCTCCAGAAACGATATCGAAGATGATACTTATGGTATTTATGCTCCTATGATTGAAGAAATGGGCAGAAGTGCAGCGATTTTACCAGATGATATTATTTTTACGTTACTTCAAAAAGGTTTTATGGAAAAGTGCTATGATGGTAAACCTTATTTTGATAGTAATCATTCAGATGATGGCAGATTGAAACAATCAAACTTAGGAACACAAAAACTGTCATTTGAAAGTTATGCTGCTGCAAGAATGAAAATGATGTCTTTGACGGATGGGGCGAAGAAACCACTTGGTATTGTACCAAATCTTTTAGTTATTCCACCACAACTTGAAGAAAAGGGCAGAAAGATTTTAAAAGCAAGTAATTTTGTGGATAAAGTTGGCGAAAATGATGTATTGGTAGAAAACATCTATAAAGATAGTGCAGAGCTTTTAGTTGTGCCTGAACTTGCATCATCGCCTACAGCATGGTTTTTACTTGATACGTCAAGAGCAATTAAGCCACTCGTGTATCAGGAACGTAAAAAACCAGAATTTATTACGATTAATGACCCTCATAGTGAAAATGTATTTATGCGTAAGGAATATATGTATGGCGTTGATGCACGAGGTAATGGTGGATATGGACTTTGGCAGCTTGCCTTTGGCTCTACTGGTGCAAGTGCATAGAAAAGAGGTGCTTTAATGTATTGCACACTGGAGGACTTAACAAAGCAATTACCGGTAGAAACGCTTTTAAGCCTAACATCTACAGAGGATGAGGAAATTGATACAGAGATTACCGATAAAGCAATTTTAGATGCAGGGGCTGAAATTGATGGTTATGCAGCAAAACAATATAAAGTTCCATTTAAAAATGTTCCTGCGGTAATTCGTAAATTTGCTGTAGATATTGCACTTTATAATCTTTTTTCCAGGCGTGGCTTTTCAGAAGATACACAAGATGAAGTTATTATTTTAAGGTATAAGGCAGCAATTAAATTTTTGGAAAATCTAGCAAAAGGGATTGTGCAGATTGGAGCAGCAGAAGTTGGAGAGTCAGCTACAACTAATATGAGTCAATTAACAGCTGCTACGATTAAAAACGAAGCACGTATATTTACCAGAACGAAAATGCGAGGCTATTAAAAATGAGTGGTGTGAAAATTGAGGGTGATTGGTCAAAGTTTGAACAGCATTTAAATAAAATGATAAATTTAAACTTTACTTCAATACATGAGGAGATTGGCGAAGCTTTGGTATCTTCTACGCAGAAACGATTTGAAGATGAAAAATCCCCTGATGGGAAGTCGTGGGAAAAATCTATTCGTGCAAAAGAGGAAAGCGGTCAAACGCTAACTGATAGCTCCAGATTAAAAACATCCATCACTTATAAAGCGAAACCAGAGGGCGTCGCAGTAGGAACAAATGTTAGGTATGCAAGTGTGCATCAAGAGGGTATGACGATTAAGGCAAAAGGCAAATTCTTAAAATTTGCCGTGGGGAAGGGATTTGCACAAGTAAAGCAGGTGAAAATCCCTGCACGTCCTTTTATCGGGATATCCAGTGATGATCAAACCGAAATAAAGGCAATTGTCACCCAGCATATTAAGGAGGCTTTGAAATGATTCTTGATTGTATAGAATTCCTAAAAGGTATTTTAAGAGAACTTGGACTTAAAAAAATATACGATAAAGAATCCGATGTCACTTCATTTAAAGGCTCTGATTATGCTTTGATTTTAACAGCGGAAAAAGAAACTGTTGATTATGATGGGAATAAAATTGCTTATAGTGATGATTTTGTAAATGGAATTAGGACTTATCACATTCGGCGATATAAAACTGCGCTGACTTTAACAGTTCGATTGATAGGAAAAGATGATGTGAGAGTTGTTGGGCTTAAAGATAGGTTCTTAGCTCTACTTTCCTCAAGTTTTACAAATGAAGAAAATTATCGTATTGCTGTTGAGGCTGTTGATTTACGTTATATCAAAGATAAAGCACTTTTAAATAGTGGGATGGGGTATGAAGTTGATATTAGGTTTAGTGGCGGAGTTTTTGTTACTAGACAGGTAAGATTGTTAACTGGTATAGATACGGAAACTTCTATTCTGAAAAAAGGGGATGGATAATGTGGCAAAGGAAACGCAAGAAGCAGAACTAAAAACAATTGAAGAGTTAGCAAAGAAAAATGGATTAAAAGCGTGGGTTTTTGCAGGAGTAAAAACTGCAAATAACTGGGCAGAAGGAAAAGTATTAGCAGAATCAGAGTTTAAAAAGGCAGTAGAAGATTGGTTGAAGGGTTCTATGTCAGGAAAGAAGGGATAATATGGCTCTTTCAAATGTAAATATCAATATAATCAATGGTGGGCTAGGTATTCAGCCTGGTACTGGTACAGGAATTATTTGTAAAGTTGGAGTAAGTAGTCTGGGAAAAGAAAATCAGATTATGTCTTTTACGGATAAAGACCAAATAAAAGGCACAATTGGGACTGGCCCGCTTTCTAATGCAATTGCGGATAGCTTAATGGGAGGTGCAGAAACAATCTATGCGGTAAGAGCAGCTGCAACAATTGATGGCACATTCTCTGCAATTAAATCAGTGAAATCAGGAACTGGAAATATCACAGTAAGCGGAAAACCGCTAGATGTGTATCAGGTAATTATCTTAGTTACTGATACGGGCACTTTAAATAGTGCAGCATTTCAGTATTCAACAGATAATGGTAATTCATATTCAAGACGGATTACTGTTCCGGTTACAGGAAACTATGAATTAAGTGGGACAGGGTTGATTTTGGCTTTTAGTGCGGGGAATGAGGATGTCGAAAATTCATTTATCGCCAATGACAAGTATAGCTTTACGACAGAAGCACCAACGGCAAGTATTGCATCTATCAATGAGGCAATAGACATCTTGCTAGATACTAATTTGACTTATGAAGGTATACATATTTGTGGTGAATCAGAAAAATCATTATGGGTTGCTTTAGCTACGAGAGCTTTAGAAGCAGAAACAAAATTTAGATATATTTACTTTTTAGCTGAAGCTAAAAGTTCAGAGGAAAAAGATATTAATGAGTGGATGACTAAACGAGTGAATGAATCATCAACTTTTGCAAGTGATCGGGTTGGAGTTTGCAGTGCATTTGCACAACTGACGGATTCTTTGACAGGAAATATTGTTGAAAGAAATATGGCGGGGGTTATTGCAGGACGTATTAGCACTTTAAAAGTACAAGAATCTGCGGGTAAAGTTATACTCGGAAGTTTGCCCGGTGTAGTTAGTTTGCTTCCGTCAGGTATCAATGACGGTCATATTGAAGCACTAGATACTGCAAGATATATAACAGCAAGACGGTATGAAGGTCTCAATGGTTTTTATGTTACGGAGTTTCGGCTAATGGCGGAAGCTGTTAGTGATTATCAATATGGTGAATATCGCCGTGTGATGGATAAAGCTTGTAAACTTGTTCGTACTGCTGGGTTGAAGTTTAAAAATTATGAGGCAAGTGATGAGGGGATAAAAGCCTTGCAAGCCCATTTAAATCAACCGTTATCAATTATGAAAGGTGCAAAGGAAATAACGGATGGGTCTGTTACTATTCCAGCGGGACAAGATATTCTAGCAACTTCGAGAATTAGGGTAAAAATTGGTGTACAACCGATTGGAATCATGCGTAATATTGATATTGAAATTGGATTGGTAAATCCATTTTTGACAGGAGGGACAGAGTAATGTCGATTAATGGAAAAGCGTACTCTTGGGAAGATATTACGATTACTTTACCACATGGAGTTTTAATCGGCATTCAAGATATTGAGTATTCAGATAAAAAAGAAACAAATGCCGAATATGGAAAAGGATCAGTGCCGATAGGATATTCAGAAGGAAATTATTCTGCGGAAGTTAAGTTTACATTACTTCTTGAAGAAGCGAAGAAATTTAACGATGCAATGAAACTTTATCCGGCATTTTATCGACATAAGCCTTTCCCAATAGTGGTGAGTTATGCAAATGAAGATGAACGTACATTAACGGATGTTCTTCCAAGTGTAAAAATAACGGAAAGAAAAAATTCAGGAAAACAGGGTGACAAGGGAATAACAACGGAATTCTCTGGGATTATACTTGATCCGATTGAGTATGACGGATTAAAAGCTTGTGATTATTAAATTTAAAGGGGTAGATACATATGACTAAAAACACAGAAGTTGAAATTGTAGAAGCTGCTACAGTCGTAAATGCTAAAGCAGTAAATCAAGAATTAGCAGCAGACATTCCAGAACCGACTACAGAGCAGATTAATAAATGGAAAGCACAGTATGGAGAGGTTTATAAAATCAGTTCAGATAACGATGATCTGGAATTAACTTTATATTTTAGAAAGCCATTAAGACAACATTTAAGCAGATTTACTAAGTCTGTCATGGGCGATTCTCTAAAGGCAATGCATAATCTTGTGCAAGACACTTTAATTTATCCTGACATGGCAGCAATCACACCACTTTTGACAGAAAAGCCAGGATTAATTGTACCGATTGGAACGCAATTGCAAGAAATCGTAGGTACAAATAACAGTTTTTTAGCAAAGAAATTGTAAGCCATCTTGAGGATATAGAGAAAAATGGTATTGAGCAGGCTGAAATTTTTATCATGAAACATTTTAGGTTTAGGCAAAGTGAAATTGATTCTCTGTCTGATGATCAGTTTTATGATATAGCTGCTAAAGCGTATTTCTTAGAAAAGAAAGTCGCTGAAAATATTAAAACTGGTATATTATTGGCTTTAGAAAAGGTTTTTGAAAAATAAAAAGGACGGCAGATTTGCCGTCCTAATTTTAAAAAGTTATATTTTATGAGGTCTTTTCAATTACTTTTGGAGGTTTTCCAGTACGTGGGTCAATTCCGCGAAATAGAACGTAACTCCAGATATAAAGAGTGTATCCGATTTGATAAAGAATATAAAGAAAAAGCGGCACAACTAATAGAAGTACAAATGTAATTCCAATTACTGAACCTAGACCGAAAAAAGCCAAAGCAGAAGTCATGCTTAACACCTCTTTTTATTCGTTTCTATTTATTTCTAAATTAACAGAAAGGAGCGGATTTGTCAATGGAGGCAATATTTAAGCTAGCAGCAATTTATTCTGTTGTAGATAAATTAACTGGACCGGTTAAAAAAATGTCTGGTTCGGTGATAAACTTTGAAAAAATGCTAAACAAAGCAAATGGTATGCAAAACTATGGAATGAAAATGGGCGTTGGTGCAGCTGCAATTGGTGTAGCTGCTGATAAGATGAAGTCTGGAATTTTAAATATAGCAGAACCTTATTCAAAAATAGAAGATGCAACAGCGCAACTTCAAACGGTTACGACTTCTACAATGGGAAGTATGCAAAAATCTTTAAAGGCTACACAACAGGCAGCTATTAATTGGTCGAAGTCGCATACTGATTCAGCTGAAAGCTACTTACAAGCAACTACAAAGATGGCTTCGGCAGGGTTAAATGATATACAGGCAATTGCAGGTACATCGTCAGCGTTAGCTCTTGCAAAAGCAAATATGGGGGAAGCGGGAAGCGCAGCGGAACTTTTATCACAAATTTATAATAATATGGGTGATAAAACACGTGATGCAAATCAAGAAATGACTCATCTTAGCGATGTTATGACAAAGACTATGCAACTTTATCAAGTAAAAAATTTAGGGGCGTTAGGTGAAGGGCTGGCTGCTGCGATGTCATCAGCAAAAAACTACAAAGTTTCTGTTGAAGAATTAAATATGGTAATTGGTCAATTGAATAATTTGGGCATTACGGGAAGTTCAGCAGGAACAGCATTTTCAGCGACTTTACGGCAGATGAATAAAGCTTCTCAAGAGTTAGGATTTTCAATTGCCCGTACGGCAGATGGCGGGATCAATCTTACAGACACAATAGTAAATATAAAAAATAAATATGGTGATTTTTCAAGTATGACACAAGAGCAACAAATGGCATTTCAATCTGCTTTTGGTGATGAAGGACTTAGAGCAGTCGGGCTCCTAATGGATCAAACGGATGGAATGAAATCTGCATTGCAAGAGGTTACAGGGGCAACGGGTGAAACTGCAAAGGCATTGGCAATATTAGAGGATACTGGTAGTGCAAGGATGCAAGTTGCTATGAATAACTTAGAAGCTATGAAAATACAGTTTGGTGAAAAAATTCTAGGAAACAAAACATTGATGGAAGAAATTTTACCAGGAATTATGAATAATGTTGAATGGATTGGTAATTTAGCAACTTCATTTATGGAGCTTCATCCACAGATGACACAGAATATAGTTCTTTTTACGGTATTAGGTGCAGTTGCTTTAGGTGCGATTGCTCCAGTAATAGCCATTATAGGTGGGGTGTTAACTTTAGCGGGTAGTGGACTTGGAGCAATTGTAAAAATTGGACAAGGAACAAAGTGGTTTTTTAATCTCTTACGTAGTGAAGCGGTAATTGCGTATTTATTAAATTTAAAGATAAAGTTAATTAGTGCATTTATGTCAGGACGAGCAGCGGCAGTTAGATGTGCTGCTTCAATGCAAACTTTTATTCTTTCAATGTGGCGTGCTTCGGCAGCGGCAGCTATGGCAGGAGCGCAAGGTCTAAAGCAAATGACGATAGGACTAGCAATGATGGCACGGCAGGCAATTATGACAGCCGTTACGGCAATCCCGGCAATGATTGCTGCGGTTTGGTCGTTTACTGTAGCATTACTAGCAAATCCAATCACATGGATTGTACTTGGTATTGCAGCATTGGCTTTAGCTATATATTATTGTGCGAAAAACTGGGATATTATCTCGCTTGCAGCACAAAATGCTTGGAATGTAATTGTCGAAGCATTTCAAAGCGGTTTATCTTGTATACAAGAAGGCATTAACGGAGCTTTGATGTGGATAGATAATATGATGACTACTTTTTTTAATAGCGGGGCAGCACTTTGGGAAGCTTTTACTGGTGGTATTCGGTCAGCACTTTCTGGCCCAGCCGAAGCGGTACAAGAGGGATTACAATGGATTAGAAATATGTTGCCATTTTCAGATGCAAAAGAAGGCCCGCTTTCCCAGCTTACCCACAACGGAAAAAAATTAATGTCTACAATTGCTGAAGGTGTGACTATTGAAGCACCTAAATTGCATGATGCTGTTGGAGATGGTTTAGATATTGATGATTTATTCCAAAAACCGCCTAAAGGTGGATCAGGCGGAAGTGGCAAAAGTATCGTTTTCCAAGGCCCAATTACAATACAAGTTGAGAACATGAATAAACCTGATGATTTTTTTGGAGCATTGAAGCAATTTGCGGATGAGGTTGGTGGATGATGGAAGTTATTACGAATGAGGCAGGAGATATTAAATTAAATGATACTCTTTTACCGGGAGTATTTATACGAATGGAAGTTGGCGGGAAATTACGTTTTGATGAAAAAGATGTTCCTGGTTCATCGGGGAAAAGAAAGCAGCCTTTGGGATATGAAGATGCAGAGATTACGCTTAGCATAAGACTTTTAACTGATGATAATTCAGATTGTTATGAAAAATTAGATGTGTTAACAAGCCTTTTTCATAATATAGACAATAGTGCAAAACCTTATGTATATCGAATTGTAAATCGACACGTAACAAAATGGAATATTCGTGAGGTGTTGTTTTCAGAATTAAGAACGTCAGAAACCAATCAAGATAACACAATTGAAGCTGCGCTTTCTTTTGTAGAATATAAGCCTGCATTAGTCGAAGCAGAAGCTAAAGCATATATTCCACCGACAAATTCAAATGTAGTTATTCCTGATAAAACAACCGAAGTTTCACAGGTAACAATGGCAGATTTTAAGAAAGCTGACTATAATACATATTCTTCAATGGGTGATTTTAAAAAGAGTGAATATATAGATAGCCCAGCTATTGATGATGATTAGTATGGTGGTGATTATATGTATGAATATATTGCTCCTTTTGTCAATGTAACAGTTGGCCCATGGACGACGAACAAGACCAGTAAAGTCAAAGTAATTTCTTCTAGTATAAATCCTGTAGATACCGCAGAAATATCAATACCAGCTGAAGGGGTTGAAGTTTCTTCAATAGTAAAAGACATGAATGTCATTACTTTTATGGGGTATAGAGAAAAAGGAACATGGCCAGTATTTGCGGGAAAAGTATTTGATATATCATGGGGGCGTAATGTAATTATTTATGCTAAAGATATGATGGAATTTCTAAAAAAAACTACAATTACAAAATCATTTGTAGATGCTAGCCCGCAAGAAATTGTTAAATATGCATTAACAAAGGCTGGAATTAGTAATTTCACATTGGATGATACGCAGCTTCCATTAAAGCATCATTTTGTTGTTAAAAATCTCAATGTAATTCAATTAATCAAGTATATAAATCAATCATGGGGGCTTGACTGGAAGTATTATTTTGAGCCGGAAGGTAATTTTTACTGGGGTTCATGGGAGAAATCAAATCGCTATAATGGAGGCAGTCCAATTGCTACATTAGAATATGGCATTAGTTTATTAGAATTGAAGCCTTCAGATAAAGAAACAGGAACTTTAAAAACTTTTTTATTACCTTTTATTCGTCATTCTCAAATTGTAATTTTAAGAGATAGTCGTTTTTGGGATAATGAGGTTCTAGCTAAAATTGAACGTATAACTTATGAACATGGTGAAGGTAGGACAGGAGTTGAAGCACAATGGCGAATACTCAAGAGTTAGCAATTACATTAAAGACGATTATAAAAGAACTTTTCCCAGAATTAAATGGATACAACTTTCCGTTAAAAGCTAAAGTGGTAAAAGTAAATGAGTCGGGTGGAAATATTGACGCATTTCATAAAGTTTATAGTGTTGATGTGCAACCATTAAAAGCAGATGGGAGTATTGATGACGAAAATCCAACCATACCTGATGTTGAAATACCTGTTTGTTGGGCTGGCAATCATAGAGGAATTTTCTGTTTGCCAGAGGTTGGGGCAACAGTCAGAATTGCTTACTATTACAATGACCCATCGCATCCATATGTAGATGCTATTTTAGGAGAAGGCTTTCAAGTACCGGAACATGCTTTAGGTTCTTTAATTATTCAGCAAAAAGACGGTGTTAGGATTGAGATTAACAAGGATTCAAATATTCACATAAAGACAATGGAAAAAATATTTTTAGTATCAGGCAGTCATCCTGTAGCTTTTGCAGATATTGTGAAAAGTATATTTGATAGTCATACCCATCCAACACCACACGGAGAAAGCGGTGTACCAAGCCAACAGATGAATGGGCATGATTCTAAACAAGTATTCACTGGATAGGAGGAAGCGTTATGGATACTGGTCATTTGGGAAAAGATATGGAATTTTCAAATCAATTTCAAACTTTAGCTACTGGCGATACCGCGATAGTAAGCGGTAGAAATTGTTTAGCACAAGATTTACGTCATGCGCTCACTACGCCCAAAGGTGATTTATGGTATGAACCAACGTATGGGGTAGATATTTATAAATATCTTAAAAATGAAATAAATGAAGTAAATCGCCTGTCGCTTGAACTTGAAATTGTCTTAACGATTGAAGCTGATCCGCGAGTTGTGGCGAATAGTGCGATTGCAAAAGTTGTTGAATGGGATTTACATAGTGTAAAGGTAAAAGCATCTTGTCAGCCTATTGACGGAAGCAACCGTTTAAATATGGTTTTGGGTTATAGTCCGAATGCTTTTGAGGTGGAGGTGAGTTAATGAATGTAGATTTTAAATCGCTAATAGGAGCAAAGAGCTTTGAAGAGTTAATGACACAGGCAAGAGAAAAGATGTCTGAAAGTAGCATAACGAATTGGAATACAGGTGGGGTTTTTAAAACTTTAGCGGCATTATGTATGCAAGGAATAGCTGATTTATATACATTGATTTATGAAACAATTTTACCTAATTCTTATGCAAAAACAGCAAAAGGAAAATGGCTAGATTTTATTGCTGAAGATGTTGATGTACAACGACATTTGGCAACAAAGACAATAGGTAATGTTAAATTTATAAGAAATGAAGCTGTTACTGGTGCGATAAAGATAGAAAGTGGATCAATTGTAAAAACGCCTATGACAGCAAATGGAGAAGAATTACGTTATTTTGTTATTGAAGATGTGATACTTGAAGCTGATTGCAATGAGATTGCAGTAAAATGCCAGGCTGAATTTGAAGGGGCAGAATATAACGTAGGGCAGGGAACGATTAGTATATTGGTAACACATATTAATGGGATATCCGTTTCAAATGATGCTGATTGGGTAGCTAATGAGGGGACAGATGAGGAGGATGATGAATCCTTAAGGGAACGTTATTTTCTTAGATGGAATGAGCTTTCGACTGGTTCAACGGCTTTAGCCTATAAGTCTTGGGCAAAAAGTGTTACTGGTGTTTTAGACGCTGCTGTTAATGATATGCATCCAAGAGGGCAGGGAACGGTTGATGTAATTATTACATCTTCGGATGGTGTGCCAACGGAAGCATTAAAAAAAGCGGTGCTCAATTACATAGAAACAAAACGTCCACAATGTGCAGATGTATTAGTAAAAGAGGCAAATTTAATTCCAATTAATATAACTGTAGAAATCTGGTTACCAATTGATGAGGGGGATACCGAGAAAACAATTGCAGAGGCTGCAAAGGTTATTCAGGCAATGTTTGTCCCAAATAAAGATAGAAAAGATATTTCAATTCAAAAGATAGGCAGAGCTTTTTATAATGCGAGATTAAATAAATATTTAATGGGGATTGATTCGGTTTTTAATGTTGTTATTGCTTCGCCCGCAAATGATGTATTAGTAGAAAGCGGTGATTTAATCAGCAGAAATGAGATAAATATTACTGTAAAAAGAGTGAATTTAACATGAGTAATTTTAGTGAATATTTATATAAACTGATTAATCGTCCTTTTAAAATTAATCAAAGCGGACAAGTTTCTGATATAGAGTTGTGGACTGCAATGTTAGGTTCTATATTAGATGATATTAAAACAGCAATATTTCAAATTAGACGAAATAGAATTGTTGCAACCTGTAACGATAAGGCGATTGATTTACATGGAAGTGATCGAGGTGTTTCACGGTATCCGGAAGAACAAAATAAGTATTATCGGCGAAGGGTACAAAGTGCATATATAACTTATTTAGAAGGTGGAACGAATCCGGGCGTAAAGAATGCACTTAGCAAAATTGGTTATCCAGATGCAGTTATTTATGAAGTTATCGTTGAAAGAGCTTTTCATGATGGAAGAAAAAGATATAACGGAGTATGTCGTCATGCTGGGACAAAAACACATTGGGCTGAATTTGATATTACGATATCGCTTGAAGCAGGAAGACAGTTTGCGCCAGTAGATTTTATGATATTAATTGATGTTATTATGAAATCTAAAGCTGGTCATGCAAAACCAAGAAATTTGATTCTTGAATATAAATCTTTTGAGTTTAAGCATAATGGGCTAAAACGATATAGTGGAGAGATTCAGCATGATCCGAAACGTATTTCATTACAACCTTATTATGATATTGCAAATGGTAAAGTAAATTTAAAAGTACAAGGTACATAAAGGAGGTTTTAAAATGGCAAATTTAGCTGAAGTAAATGAGTGGGTTGAAGGAATTTATCAGCTTGAAGAAGATGATCCAGTTATGGGTGGCGCAGATGGCGTTGATAATAGACCGCATAAGGAACTTGCTAACAGAACTAAATTTTTGAAGTTGGAAATAGAAAAGTTGGCAGAAGAAATTTCAAAAATGGATACTGTTGAAAATCATAATCAGGATGAAGATGCACATCAAAATGCATTTGAAAAACACAACACCAGTGAAACAGCGCACGAAGATATACGAACAGCAATAGCAGATGCAACAAAAAAAGCAGGATTACCAGTAGGATATACATATACAGTTGACTACACTGAACTACAATCAGGGCAAATTCCCCTCTTGGGTGGAAAGTACCCCAAATCAACGTATGCTGATTTGTGGGCATGGGTACAAACTCATCCAAGTCTAATCAAAACAGAAACACAATGGCAAGCAATGAAAACTGCATCTGGTGGTCGTGCAGTACCGTTCTATGCAGA